>JAESGS010000246.1_pt1 | contig 66350 bp, 60 predicted proteins | sample 9269761 | NCBI WGS metagenome assembly JAESGS01 (sample SAMN15741799, study PRJNA653493) | algae metagenome | isolation source: Cyanosarcina radialis HA8281-LM2 and co-occurring heterotrophs from damp... | place: USA: Makauwahi cave, Hawaii | collected 2011-01-06 | reverse complement strand
AACCACTCAAAAAACTAATTATTGCTCCTTTCCCAGATCGACCTCACAGTTCTGGGCAATTCTTTTTCGAGCCATCTTCCCAAACCCCCTTGACAACGGCCATCGCTTCTTAACTTGTCACGAATGATTAAAGAAAGACATCCAGGAAACGATCGCGCTGCTTGGGAAGAGGCCGATCGACTGCTAGCCGGGGGAGAACGTGCCCAAGATGAATATCTCGAATGGCACGTCACCCGCCAAAACGGCAAAATTACTCGCGTCACCTTTACCTGCGAAGGGCCGGAATATTGGGAAGCCTTGGCTGAAGGCTATCCTCAAGGATATGGCGGCCCCAGGAATGCCGGAGCAACGGGATCGAAAGAAAAACTGCTATCGCTTTACAGGCAATACATCAGTCCTGAAGTGCAATTAGAAGACTTGTTTCGCAACGGTGCTTATAACACCTACAACAAATGGAATACTACCGATGGGGCAATGCACCTCAATCAACGCAACAACACCTTGAGGGCAGAAATCAATATTGCGGCGCAAGCGACGATTTTGCGGCAAAAAGATGGTGAAGTCCTCACCGATGCTGACGAACTCATCCGTTGCGCCCTCTACGGTTCCCCTGGAAGGGCAAGCGATCCGACGATTGGGGCGTTAGTCAATGCCCTAGCGCGAGAAGGATATGCCATTACCTTGCAAAATCCCGTAGGACTGTATATCGATCGCTTAGATACTCCCGGTTGGACGAAACCCGATGGTAGCGATGTCGATCCTGGCTACTGGAAAATCTTACGGGGAACGCCAGGGGCGATTTTGCGAGCGGTTTATGAAGTCCCTGAATCTGAAGGCTTTACCGTTGGCGATCTGCTCATCGGTGGGGAAGCGATCGAATTTGGCGGTCAAATTGCTGACTTTATCACCATGAAATTAACTGGGATCGCTTGTCGTCAAGGTGAGATTCAAAATCCTGCCCAAGGTTGCCTCGCATTTGCCGCCGCTGCGCCCGAAGCCATTACAGAATTGCGACCGTTACGCACCAGATTTTGAGTGTCCCCCAAGGACAGCCCAGAGGGCTATCCCACAAGTCTGAGATTTTACCTGTAGAGACGCGAGATCTCGCGTCTTTGCCCATACCAATAATCTCAAATCGAACCCGCCCTGCCCCACCGTTAACTCCAAGCATATTCGGAGTTTTTAAACCACAGATAAACACAGATAAACCTTGCCCTGAGCAAGCCGAAGGGACAGATGCGATCGATGAGTTATTGTTGGGCGTAACAGGTTTATTCGCAAGCGAACATCTTGTAATTTGGAATTAGTGATGGCAGATATTCCTCAAGAAGAAGTGCTAGAAATTGCTGATATTCAAGGTAATATTCTGGCAGGTTTCAACAAAGATTTTCAGTGTTTTTTGTTTCTCAAAATATTCGATCGCCCGATCGCCAAAAGTTGGCTTAGCTCTTTAGTGCCTTACATTGCCAGCACTCAAGAAGTATTGCTGTTCAACCAGATGTTTCGGACTTTACGCGCTCGTAGGGGTACAGATCCGCAAGGGATGGCTGCTACTTGGATCAATATTGCTTTTACTTATGAAGGCATTAAAAAACTCACCTCCGAGGAAGAGGCAAATAAATTTCCCGACACTCCGTTTCGAGTTGGTTTACCTTTGCGATCGGGGTTAATTGGCGATCCGAGAGATATTGAAGCCGAAGGACATCCGAATCAATGGGTGGTTGGCGGTAACAGTAACAATGCGAGTAAATATCCCGATCTACTACTGATTTTAGCTAGCGATACTCCTGCTTATCTGGAAGCCGAGGTAAATCGCCTCAAATCTGAGATTTTGGCTTTGCCTCAACCACAAAATAACGATGCAGGTAAAGCCTTAGAGATTATCTACGAGCAAAGAGGAGAAACAAGACCAGATTTGCCAGGACACGAACATTTTGGCTTTAAAGATGGTATTTCTCAACCGGGAGTGCGAGGGCGAATATCGAGTGCCGATCGAGATTTTCTTACCCCCAGAGCGATCGCGCCTGAAGATCTGAATGCCACTCTTTACGCTAAACCCGGTCAACCGCTGATTTGGCCGGGGCAGTTTGTCTTGGGCTATAACCGACAGAAACCAGACGATGCGATCGCTCCTCAACCACCTTCACCACCTGCTCCCGATTGGGCTAAAAATGGCTCGTATCTAGTTTTACGCCGCTTGCGTCAGGATGTCCCTGCTTTTTGGCAATTCGTCACCGATCGAGCGGCAAAACTCTCTCAAAAGGCTGGTTTTGCTAACATGACTCCAGAACGCTTAGCTTCCCTTTTAATCGGACGCTGGCCCAGCGGTGCGCCTATTATGCGTTCTCCTAATAGCGAGAACGCATCGTTAGGACAAGACAGTGTGGCTAACAATTATTTCCTGTACGTCGATTCCACACCAGAACCCCTAGCCGTTACAATTCCAGATTATCCAGGCGATCGCTTTCCCTCATCTCCTGGCGACTCTTTAGGGAATATTTGCCCCTTTTTCGCTCATATTCGTAAAGTTAACCCACGAGATATGGCCACCGAGTCAGGTGCGGGGAATAAAACCTTGACTCGCTTAATTCTGCGTCGTGGGATTGTATTTGGTTCTCCGATGAAAGATGCCAGCAATCCCACTCCCGAAGAGTTGCAGGAGGAGCGAGGATTGATGTTTCTTTCTTATCAAACCTCGATTAAAGAACAGTTTGAATTCGTGACGGGAACTTGGGTCAATCAACCAGATCAGCCCCCACCCAATCCGCCTAATGCTGGTGTCGATCCGATTATCGGCCAGCAAAATCAAGCCGGAAGTCGGACTCGGAAGTTGAAATTCAAAGGCACAGATGGTTCGATCGAGGAGATTGAAACTCCTGTAGATTGGGTAATTCCTACCGGAGGCGGCTACTTTTTCGCTCCTGCGATCGGGGCATTGCGGGATGTACTGGCTAAATGAAACAACCAGAGAGGGGACGCGGGAGGCTCCAGACACAGATAAACTCTGCAACACCACCAAGATCTCTCGTCCGTTTGCTTCATCGACTTGTTGGGCTGCGTGATTACTAAACTTAATCAGCAGCAATATCCCATTTTGGGATTATCCGAAAACAGGTTTATTGTGTTGGAGATATTATGCAGTGCTAAGTCCGAAGCACAATGAAATCTGTCTTTAGCAGTGGGTATGACATATTCCGTCGTCGAATGATTGTGGCTCGTAAAGAGGCACAGTTAACTCAAGCAACATTAGCTAAATTTCTTAATAAACCACAATCTTTCGTAGCTAAATACGAGAGTGGTGAACGGCGCTTAGATGCGATCGAGTTTATTTTGGTTGCCCGTGCAATTGGTATAGCTCCTTGCGACATTATCAGAGAGGTCGAACAGGAAATGCCTGAAAAGCCCTGTGAAGACAAAGCATGAATACACAGGACGTAATCAGACTTGCCTCACAATATTTGAGCGACTTATCAGGTCACACTTTTGATGTTCTTGATGTCTCCAAGCCTGTAACTGTGGATGCAGCCATAAACTTGTCCAAGGTCATCTCAAAGCTTTCACCACTGCTTGGTAACTTAATTGAATTTAACACCGTTGAATTTTTGAATAAAAAAGATGAATTTGCTGAATTTGGAAAATGGCAGAGACAAGATCCAGGCTTTCCAGATACAGTTTTTATAGGCAGTGTCCAACCAACACCAGGATTAGAGGTTAAGGCATGGTTCCCATTGGCGACAGAAATAACAGCACGCTTTAAAGACAGTCAAAATCATTTCAGCTTCGATCGAACCTATGTTGCTATTTTGGCCTGGCTTCCCGATAGAATCATCTACGGTAAACCTCGGATTCTCGACGTGTGTGTTGTTTCTGGTCTATCCGTAGCTGTAGCTAGAGACACCCATTATCATAATCCACCAGACTACCTTGTCTTAGAACCAGAAGATACGACGCAGAGAACAGCCAATTTGCAACAGACAAACACTAGTGGTTATAAGTTTCAAGGTTCTGCTGAGGAATTATTAGAAGCTCAGAGGATAGTTGATTCATGGGGAGTGGAAGGAAAAATCTATCAGCCAACTAGAGCATATCAGCGTCTTCTGCGTGAGTTACGAGTGCGGTATGAATACAGACTGGATACTAACTTTGCGAAGATGGACAGAATTGTACACCCAGGGATTGAAGACTTTAAGCAACGTGTCTACAGCACTACCGTTTCCGGTATGACTGCCGCACAATGGAACAAACTTTTGTCAAGCCGTCGAGAAGATAAACTCAGGAAATCCTTGCAGGAGTATCTAGGCATTAAAGAAGAGAGTATTGATGAACTTCTTGAGTAAATCTTTGTACCCCATAGTAGAAGTAATCTGGGTCAAGCTCGCAAGAGAAAGCTTTTCGACTTAGTTGACGTGCAGCAAAAGATGCACTGAATAGTCCGCCAAAAGGCTCCCATATTACATCACTTGGATCGCTTGATGTCTCAATAATAGTTTTCATTAAGTCTAAAGGCTTCTGATTAAGATGCAAAGCTTTTCCAGAGGAAGTCTTAACCCGCTCATCATCTCGCAGAGCTTGACGTTCCCAGACATTGGTAAATCCGTGAGGACATTTGAATTTCGATCGCATCTTTCTCCATTCTTCTCCAGTCAAAGCGCGATCGCCATTAAGTGAAAAGTAAGGTTTCCCTTCAGGTTTCCCATGCTCGTTTGCATACTTGACTAGTTTTTCAAACATCTCTGGAGGAGGGAAATACCACAAATGCCCTCGATCGAAATATTTTCTGGTGGCAGCATCTACTACACCACAAGCATCGTTCGCTCGTCGTAATGGTAGCCCAGAACGTTTCCACTCTTCCAGCAACCACGCTTTTAAGGGAAGTTCGTTGACTTTAACTTCCCTCACATACTGAACGCAAACTTCTGTCACCACAGGGAACCTACGAATTTTTTCTGTGTTCACATTCCCTGCAATGTGGCTTTTTCCTTTATTCCAAATATTGCAGTTGACGTAGCGCCAACCGTACTTTTCTAAAACTGGATGTACAACCGCCCAACCAATCTCTGAATTCCAAAACCAGAGTGTTGTGCATGGCTTTGCGGCTCCTGACCATGTCTCAATGTGAGGTTCATACCAATTTGGCAAATCAATATGGCTTGAAGTATCCCCTTCAAAACCAAGAACACCGTAAGCTCCATCCGAGATTATGACAGTAGGTTGCTCCCAGTTGTCATAATGTTGAAGACTATCACCCAAGTGTAGAGTCACATATTCGTCGCTCCAGGAAGAGAAGTTGAAGTTAGTATTGAGATTAACCACTTTTCCGCGACCAACTGTACTAGTAGCTTTATGTTTGAGTGGTTTAGGAAGCCCTTCCTCTAGATTGAATCGATTCATGTACGGGTTTTCATAGCTTCAAAAATTAGCTATCTGCCACTTTATCCTATTTTGGGATATTTGGCTAGCAGGAGATACCAAAATTAATCACACCTGCTTTAAACATGAAATCCAGGGTTCTTTTTATATCAACTATATCTTCGGCTTTTGGCAAAGTAATTAATCCGAAATATTATCATAGAACGATAATATTTCGGAGATGTTTGCTGAACTCCTCTTTAGGGAGCTAAGGCGTTGCCACGCAACAGGCTACCGATAGTTTTCGCCGTAATCTTTAACTGAATTAAAGGATTCGCTGGAACTACGGTTTTGTAGAGATAGCTGTCAAACGTCAGCTTTTGCACGTCGATGTCAGAACACATCTCTACAAAGGCTTCGCGGGTGGCATCAGAACGGTAGAAGACGGTTTGCAACAGGTCTAGTACCTTGTAGGTCATGCCGTACTTCTTATCCCAACGCTTCAGATAGACTTTGAGGTCGTTTTCCGTGGGGATGCGATCGCCTCCATTGGCAAATTCGACGATGGTTTCGGCGCACATCCGGGCAGATTGAGCCGCAAAGTAAATCCCTTCGCCCGATGACTTGGTGACTGTCCCCGCTGCATCTCCCACCAGGGCCACGCGACCGACGACGCGGCGCGGTCTGGGATGTTCGGGAATGGGATGGGCTTCGACTTTGATAATCTCGCCACCAGCTAACCTGTGGGCCGCCCGCGTCCTAATTCCAGCTTGTAGTTGCTTGATGATGGCTTTGTTAACCTTCATCGTCCCCGTACCGACGGCTACGTGGTCGTATTTGGGAAATACCCAAGCGTAGAAATCTGGCGAGACATCGTTGCCGACGTACATTTCGGCCAGGTCTTCGTAATACGCCATTTTGTCGGCGGGCAAGCGAATCCGTTCTTGAAAGGCGATCGCGTAGTTGTAATCTCCCGCATCGATCGCTTTGGCAATCCGAGAATTTGCCCCATCTGCCCCAATTACTAAGTCGGCTTTCAAGCTTTTCATTACCCCTTCGGCGCTACCATCTGAGTGGTCGGCGTAGTGAAGGGTATAGGGTTCCGTACTATTTTGGGGAATATCTAGTTGGTAAACGGTGCCGTTAATTATCTTTGCACCCAATTCGATCGCTCGATCGCGCATGAAGCCATCTAAGACTTCCCGGCGACACATCCCGATATATTCTTCTGATTTTAAGGTCTGACCGATATTGACTTCGACGTTGGAAGGCGAAATCATCTTCATTTTCCGCACTTTGCGATCGATAATCCGATCTGGCAGATCGAATTCACTCACCATACACAGCGGTATGGCACCACCGCAAGGTTTGGCATTATCTAACTTGCGTTCAAACAGGTAAGTTTCAATTCCAGCTTTGGCAAGCGTCTCAGCAGCAGAGGAACCCGCTGGACCGCCACCAACAACAGCCACCCTTAGTACCAAAGTTTTTCTCCCGATCGCTTACGGTTACAAACTGTGATGTTATCACGGACTTTTACTCTCTTTGGTATGACGTTTTGTAGATTTGAAGCAAATGCAACAGACCTTAATATATCTACAGATTTGGCGAGAGGGCGAAGAGGGCGAAGTTTTTTAGCTGTCACCAACGGAATTAATGTTAGACAAGGTGTATTTAATACAAAATAGAGAAATATTTATTACCTGATGCAAGTCAATTGGTTAGATTCTGGACTGGGGCAAATAGCAACAACTGCGATCGGAGGCTATCAGAAGTACATTTCACCCTTCACCCCGCAAGGGCTTTTCTTGCGCTCATCGCTTGCTGTACGGGGGTCAATCTTGCTCTCAGTACGTCAAAGGGGCGATCGCCAAAAAAGGATTATTGGGAGCGATCGCAGCTTCTGTCCAGCGGTTTGCAGCCTGTAAGAGAGCAAATCAAATTCTGAGGACCAGATATAGCAGAATGTCAGCCGAAAATGGTGAATCCAACCCTCAAGGACAGGAGAATACAAACTCGAACGGCAATACTATAGCCGATTCTTGCAGCTGTTGCGCCTGTGGTAGTGCCGATTGCGCTCACTGCGCCTCTGCTTTAGATTGCAGCGCGATCGATTGCGGCGGTGCTGATGCTTGTTCGGGCTTAGATTGCAGCGGACTCGATTGTAGTGGCTGTAGCTGGTAGTTATTAGGGATAATAAAACTAATCTCCTAGCAGAGGAGTTAAGATCCGAGTTAAAGATTTTATATCTAAGCAAATTAGACTATGGCGGCTATTACTGGAAGCGACCTGAAAAGGTTAGAAGATATCATTAACAAGCGGTTCGATGCTGTTGAAGACCGAATAAAAGTTCTTGAAACTGGGCAGCAAACCTTACAAGCTGGGCAGCAAACCTTACAAGCTGGGCAGCAAACCTTACAGATGGAGATGATGGAAGTAAAGACCAAGCTAACTACTCTCGAACCTTTAATTCAAAAAATGCCCGAGCTAGCAGAGAAAGTAGGAGAGTTAAAAAACTGGAAGCAAATTGGCTTAATTTTTGTTACTGGTGTCATCAGTTCGATTTTCAGCGGTACGATCGGGGGCGTAATTGGTTGGCTCATTAGAAGTGGAAAGGCTTAATAGTTAATATTGAGATTAGGCAATGCCTGCCCAGTAACTAAACTAAACATTAACTAAAAATGCGATCGAACTTTCAGTTAAATAAATGGTTAATTATTGCTGTTTTACTCGTACCATTAATAACTACGATCGCCACAGGATGTCAGTTCTTTAACGGCGCTCAAAGCAGCAATGCCACATTTCGATCGCAGACTTGGAAACAGGCTACCTTAGACGAGAAAGGCAACGGGCCTCGATGTAACATGGTCGAAGATCTGATGAAAAATCATCTGCGTATAGGAATGAGCGAGGATGAAGTCATCGAGATCTTGGGTAAACCTGATTTCACTCTGAAACAGGAGCGGACTCTTGGATATGCTTTGGGGCGCTGTGGATACTCGATCGACATCGATGAGTTCCGTTTGATATTTGATGCCACTGGAAAGCTACAACAATTTTCCCAAGTTCAAGGTTAGGTTTCTACTGCTTTGGATGGCTGAGGAGGATTTGTCATCGGTTCAAATTATGACTTCTGCCACAGGAGTTCTGTCCTTCTCGGCGATGACTATCTTCCTGCCTTCGTACTTAGCTTCTACCGCAACCTTCATCAAAGCGATCGCCCTCCGAAGTAACTCACTTTTAGAGGCACTTCCTGTAAGTTTGACTAGCTTGTTAATCGTCTCGTCTAGTTCTGGCGAAACATCAAAATTCACGCGAGACATTAAAATTTTCCTGATAATTACTTAATTTTTGAGTAAATTATACGCATATTATACTCAGAGGATACGCACATTGCACGCATAGAGCCTCCTGAACTCCTGTAGGCGAAGCCTTCCCGTAGCCGATATGCTTCTCGAAGAGTAGGGTACTTCTGAACTCCTCTTCTCAACTTCTTACTTTTTCTTACTTTTTCTGGCTGTAAAAGTTGAAAGGTTAACTTAAATTTTGAATAGTGGGATACCAACCAAAGTTTTAAATCGAGGGTTTTAATATGATTCGCCTGTTGCTAGTAGACGACCAAGCTCTAATTTGCCAAGGACTGAAGGCGATGCTGTCGGTAGAGGCAGATTTGCAAGTCGTGGGAACGGCTGAGAATGGAGAAGCTGCTCTCCAGCAGGTGGAGGCTTTGCAACCCGATGTAGTGTTGATGGACGTGCGGATGCCCGTCATGGATGGTAGAGCCGCAACTCGTGCCATCTGCCAGCAATTTCCTGCGATTAAAGTTTTAGTTTTAAGTACCTTTGATGACGATCGCTATGTAGCCGATGCCATGCAAGCCGGAGCCAAAGGCTATTTACTCAAGGATATGCCTCCCGAAGAGTTGGCCCAAGCAATTCGATCGATCGATCGCGGTTATGCCCAATTCGGGCCGGGACTGGTAGAAAAGTTAATGGCTAAAGTTCCAGAAGAGTCAGAATCAGAGACTATTTCGCAAACCCTGAGTCAACTAACTCCCAGAGAACAAGAGGTATTGCATTCGATCGGTTTGGGTTTAACCAACCGAGAAATCGCCGCTCGACTTTACATTTCAGAAGGAACGGTTAAAACCCACGTCACGCACTTGTTCGATCGCCTCAATCTCAAGAACCGCGCCCAGCTAGCCATTTATGCCAATAGTGTCACCAGATCTAATTCTAGAAATAGCTTCCAACTAGCAGCTTAGAATTCGGGCGCTCTCGGTGGAATGTTAGGCGATCGCAGATAAGTTATAAAAAAGTAGAGACGTTTGTTCGCGTCTCTACTAGCATTCGCGCGATCGCTAAACAAAATTGAAACTATGCCAAGATTGTCGATCGAGAAAACATTCAAGCGCCGAAATCGCGCTTTTAAATTTCTTTTTTCGGTGCTTTTAAGCGCTTTATTGGTTTTTGCTGGCAATAACTCGTTGATTCCAGCTTTTGCCCGCGAAGTCAATTCTCAAGCACCACCAACATCTATCTCTTTAACTCAAGGGGTACAAAAAAACGTCCTCTCAAACGGGATGACCGTACTGACGAAAGAAGTACATACAGCCCCAGTCGTCAGCGTCCAAGTGTGGTACAAAATCGGTTCCCGCGATGAAGCCCCCGGAGTCAACGGTATCGCCCACCAACTGGAACATATGCTCTTTAAAGGGACTAAAACTCGCCCGATTCAATTCGGACGCTTGTTTAGTGCTTTAGGTAGTGAGTCCAATGCTTTCACTAGCTACGACATGACCGCCTACTACGGCACGGTAGAGCGCAACAAGCTCAATGCCTTGCTGGAACTAGAAGCCGATCGAATGCAAAATTCGACGATCGATGCTGAAAAGCTAGAAAGCGAAAAGCGGGTAGTAATTTCGGAGTTACAGGGATATGAAAATAGCCCTGGCTATCGGTTGAGTCGGGCGGTTAAACGGGCATCATTTCCCGATCACCCTTATGGCTTGACGGTAGGAGGAACTAAGGCAGATGTAGAAAAGTTTACGGTCGAACAGGTAACTAGTTACTACCGCAACTACTACAGCCCTAAAAATGCCACGCTGATCGTGGTGGGAGATTTTGAGACGGAACCGACGCTGAAGACAGTAAAAGACTTATTCGGCAAAGTTCCGAATGTAGAAGGAGAGAGGGGCAGCACGGGAGATAAGCCCCAGAAATCAACTCTCGATAGTCGTCCTTCTACCTCTAAACCGATCGTGTTGAAAGAACCGGGAAGCGCCTCCTTATTTCAAGCGATTTACCCCGCCCCAGATATTCTGCATCCCGACGTGGCGGCTTTGGACGTGATGAACTTTATTTTGACTCAAGGCCGCAGTTCTAGGCTTTATCAAGCCTTAGTCGAATCGGGATTAACCAGCGATGTCGATGGGGGCGCGGCTAACTTGATGGCTGGCGGGTGGTACGAATTAGATGCAACCGCCGTTCCTGGAAAAGAATTAGCCGAGATCGATCGCACGGTTTTAAAAGAGATTGCCAACCTGCAAGCTAAAGGCGTGACTTCCGAAGAGGTAAAACGCGCCCAAGCTCAAGTTAAATCGATCGTCATTCTCTCTAGCCGCGACATTGCCAGCCAAGCCAGACAGCTAGGTAACGATTTCATCACTACTGGCGATTATCGGTTTACCGATCGCTATTTGGCAGCGGTGCAAAAAGTAAAAGCTGCTGACGTGCAACGGGTAGCCAAAACTTACCTGCCAGAGTCAAAGCGCACTGTCGGCTTTTTTGAACCGACTCAAATTACTGGGAAACCTGGCGGTGAGGGAAAAGCACCGACTCAAACTACAGAGGGTTTCAATGCCGGGCCGCCTGTAGATCCGGCAGAAGTGGCCAAATATCTGCCGAAATTCGACTCGGAAACGAGTTCGCCCACTCAAGCATTGCCAGAGGAGATCGGTTTGGCCAATGGCTTAAAAGTGTTGTTGTTGCCCGATCGCTCCTCTCCTACTGTAGCTTTGGCGGGATATATCAAAGCCGGGACGGAATTTGATTCTACGGCTAAAGCTGGGCTGGCCAGTTTGACGGCAGATAACTTGATGAATGGAACCGAAACCAAAGATGCTTTGACGATCGCTAAAACTCTAGCCGATCGAGGTGCGGGGTTGTCTTTCAGCGCCAACCGCGAGGGAGTAGTGGTTTCTGGTAAGGCTTTATCTGCCGACTTACCTATTGTGGTCGAGGTGTTAGCCGATGTCGCCCAAAACGCTACTTTTCCCGAAAACGAGTTTGAACTCAGTCGCGGACGCGCTCTCACTGGCTTGAAAGTGGAATTAGACGATCCGCGCCGTTTGGGGCGGCGGGTGTTTCAGCAGGCTGTTTACCCGAAAAATCATCCTTTCTATAACTTCCCCACTCAAGAGAGTCTCAAGGCGATTACTCGCGAAGATCTGGTGAAGTTTTGCCAGCAATACTATCAGCCTCAGAATACTACCCTGGCGATCGTGGGAGACTTCGATCCTAAAGAAGTGCGGAGTCTGTTGAAAACCCAGTTGGAAACTTGGAAAAACGCTGGCAAAGCCACGGTTCCCAACTACCCAACCGTGAAACTGCCAGAAAAGATAGTGCAACTCAATCCCGCCTTGCCTGGAAAAACCCAGTCAGTGACTTACATTGGCTATTACGGCATCAAGCGGACAGATCCTAACTTCTACAGGGCTTTAGTTCTTAATGACGTGTTAGGCGGCGGTACTCTATCGAGTCGCTTAGGAACCAAACTCCGCGACGAACAGGGACTCACTTACGGGGTCTACAGCGTCTTTGCCGCTGGCAGATATGAGGGGCCATTTTTCATTTCCATGCAAACCGCACCCCAAGATGCCCAAAAAGCGATCGCTAGCGCCATTGGGGTTTTAAAGGAAGTCCGCGATCGAGGTTTGACTGTTGAGGAAATCGATAGTGCTAAAGCCTCTCTTGCTAGTGGCTTTAACGTCGGGCTAGCAGACCCGGATAATTTGGTGTCTCAGATTCTGCTCGATCGAGTTTACGGACTCAGTAAAGAGGAGATTCGCAACTTTACCAGTAAGATTCAAGCAGTGACTCCAGAGCAAGTAAATCAAGCGGCTAAAGAGTTGTTGCATCCCGATCGTCTGGTAGTAGTGACAGCCGGACCTCCGGTTTGAGATAGCGATCGCCAGGGGGTTCAAAACCCCTGGCTACAACCATAATTATTTATTCTGCTTTAGTTTAATTAACGGCAACTCAAATGAAAACAAATACTTCTTTAGAAGAACGGATGGCAGCAGCAGAAGCAGCGATTGCCCGGTTGCAGAAGCAAATTGCGATTTTTCAGCCAATGAATTGGCAGCAACCAAAAAACGATCGATCTAGCTGGATGGAATTTGCTGGTGTTTTTCAAGACGATCCAGATTTTCAGGAAATTATGGATGAAATTAGAGCAGAGCGAACCTCAGACGATGACAGTGAAGTTGACCAGTCATACTACTTGTAGAGGTGGCTTGAGTGTCTCTCTACATTCTCGATACCGACCATATTTCACTAATTCTTAACAACCATGCCAAAGTAGTCGCCAACGCTTCCTTACATGAAATTGCTGTTACTGTAATTACGGTTCAAGAACTTTTCAACGGCTGGATGGGCAAAATCAACGATCCATCGGCAGTGCATAATCTTCTCGCACTGTACTCAAAACTTTGGACAACAGTCAAATATTTCCAGACGGTTGAAATACTGAACTTCACACCAGAAGCTGATGAGTGTCTCAAGCACTTGCTGAAAGAGAATCCTCCCTTGCGGAAAAATCGCTTGCAAAAAGATATGCGAATAGCAGCGATCGCCTTATCTCTCAATGCTACAGTTGTTACCCGCAACCAACGAGATTTTGGGCTAGTCCCCGCACTGGCGATCGCAGATTGGACGCTGTAATCAAAGATTACGATATACGATATAGGATTAGGTAGCAGCAGCTTGGGGTTGAGAAGCAGCCATTTCTCGCAAATGAATGACATCTTGACGCGGATCGGAGTGGCTGACCCGCACTTCTAAGCGATCGCCTGGAAAGATCGCCCGCTGGCAACGCATCGCTAGCTCTAAACCCAACTCTTCCAACAAAATTAACGCTAAAGCTTCATCTTCTCGCAACCAGCGTAACACTAGTGCTTGCCATACCTGTTCGCTATGGCGGCGCAAATATTCCAGCCCCCAATAGCGGTTGGTTTGACGCTCTACTAAAGTGGCTTCGGCAGCGGCGCTGCTGACGCTCTGGACGATTTCTTCTAACTGGTGGGCAGAAAAGGGTAACTCCTCGCCTCGCAGGTGAGCTTTGATTTGAAAGTGGGCGAGCAAATCGCTGTAACGGCGGATCGGAGATGTTACTTGAGTATAGGTTTCCAGCCCCAAGCCCGCGTGTCTAGCGGGTTTAATTCCCATTTCGCTCTTGGGCATACACCGCCGCATGGCACAAGCTCTAGGAGGTCCGGCGGGAATTTGCAATAATTCCGTTTCTGGGGGCAATTCCGGTTGCGGCTGCGATCGAAACGGCAGAGGAATTTTATGTTCTTGACCGTAACGCGCTGCCACCTCGCCAGCTAAAATCATCATTTCTGCCACTAGGTGGCGCGATCGCGAGTCTTCTAGCAAGTTGATGGTAATTTCATCGCCATTAACCTTAATCGAAGCTTCCGGCATATGAATGTTAATCGAGCCTTGAGCCGATCGCCACTGTTGGCGGAGTTTAGACAGATCCGCGATCGCGGCGATTTCGGCTTCCGATTGCAGTCCCAGGGACAGCATCTCATCGACATCTTCGTAGGTGAGGCGATAGGTGGGCTTAATCGTGCTGGCGTGAATGCTGTAGTCTCGTACTGCCCCCTCGGCATCTAATACCACCCCAAAACTCAACGCCGAACAAAGGTTTCCTTGAATCAAGCTCATCGGCCCGGTGGCCAGTTGAGGCGGAAACATCGGAATCATACCAGTGGGCAAATACAGCGTCGTGGAACGGCGACGGGCTTCTAAGTCTAAATCGTCGCCAGGAGAGAGCAATCTAGTGGGATCGGCAATGTGAATCCACAATTTATAACTGCCATCGGGTAGCGGTTCTACGCTCAACCCATCGTCAATTTCTTGGGTACTTTCATCGTCAATGGTGTAAACCTTGAGATGAGTCAAATCCAAGCGATTGACATCTCGATCGATCGGCGGGGAATCAACCAGAGCTACTGCCACTTCTACCACCTTATGGGGAAACTGCACGGGAATGGACGATCTCCGCAGAAACAAATTTTCGTGAGGACTCCACCAACCGATTTCTACTAAGAAGTTAAAGCTACCTTCTGCGGTTTGCGGTCGTCCTAAAGCTGCCAGAGTTTCTAAAACGGGGCGAGAATTAAACTCTGGTTGCATGGCGCAGCGTTCAAATGCTTCCAATCGCTGGCGATCGCTCGGCTGCCATTCTGCTGGCTCTCCAGCTAGGCGTTGCTGGATGCGGGTCAAAAATTCTTGTTGCTCTCGCTGCTTTTGCTCTTGTTGGGCGATTTGATGTTTTAATTCTGCCACTTGCGCAGCCGAGCGGGGTTCGTAGCGATCGCCCTTATTCTTAAAATAGACCTTATCTTCCGATAGCAGGTAATAAGCAGCGTAGCATAAAGCCGGACGGCGATCGGAAAACAGCAAGTTAGCCATCTCGGCCGGATCTGCTGTTTCGCCCATTTCTGTCAGAATTTCCCAGGCTACTTCCAAGCTATCTGGGTCTAAGTAAGGCTGGATTTCTGTCTGAAATTTCTCAACTTCAGACGGTTTGTAGGTTTCCCCACTTACCTCGTAGCTAATTTGTCGGGGATGGAGGGTAAAGGATTGCCCGTTAGCATCGATCGCAATCCAGTGTTTTTTGCCTTCTGGACGGTCAGCTACAGCCAGATGGCGTTCTCCATTGTGCCAAAATTCGACTAGCGTTCCTTTCTCCACCCGTTTCGATCGCCATATTCAGATCCAACTACTATAATGTAGCTTATCCATTTGGGCAATAATACTCGGACAAGAGAGAGGGGCGGAGAAAAGTCAAAAGTCAAAAGTCAAAAATTAATTCTGAACTCCTGAACTTCTGAACTCCTGCATTCTAATTTATCCTTCTGGGTTGATGAAGGGTAACAAGGCGATGATTCTAGACCGCTTGATAGCTACGGTCAAGTCTCTTTGTTGTTTGGCTGTCAATCCAGTAATCCGGCGAGGCAAGATTTTACCGCGTTCGGTAATGAATTTGCGCAGCAAATCGACATCTTTGTAGTCGATAATTTCGTCGGGTTTGATCGGTGAAAGTCGTCTTTGATAGTAAGCCATAGATATTGGTTAGCGATCGGTGGTCGATTTGTAGAGACTTAGCACTGCTAAGTCTCTACTTGATTTCTTTGTGGACGGTGTGCTTGTTGCAGTGAGTGCAGAATTTTTTCAATTCTAGTCTGCCAGTGACGTTGCGACGATTTTTGCTGGTCGTATAGCGAGAAACACCAGGCGATCGCTTGTCGGGATTGGTTCGACATTCGGTGCATTCAAGCGTAATAACAATCCGGACACCCTTTTTAGCTGCCATAGCTCCAAATTCTACTAAATTAGTTTGACAGTAAATTTAGACACAAATTACTATTATTCCATACGATCGACAGCTTCAGCAAGACTAGCGATCGCCTTGGCAACCAATCGACCTTAACTGTTTCTGCTAGACTCAGAAGAACCCTCAAGACACTAAGCTCTAGCTGTCATGGCTGCTGTTACTGCTACACCTCTAAGTTTAAACGAATTTATTTGCCTCCCAGAAACCAAACCAGCCAGTGAGTACATCAACGGCCAGATCGTGCAGAAGCCGATGCCTAAAGGAAGACACAGCCGTTTGCCAGGTAAACTATGCGGGGCTGTTAACCAAAAGCAACAGCCGATCCTGTTTCAGGGCAGCGATTCTCTACCTGTTTTACCAGAAATCGAACTGGCACTAACTGTCGATCGCGTATTTGGTGGTTAAAAATGGATAGATTAAGCAGAGGCATTATGGTTGAGTTAGTTGGGTTTCCTGCCGTCAACCCAACCTACAGTCGATCGTGTATTTGGGTGGTTGAAGATGGATAAATGAGCGGGTAATCCAAATCGATCGTTTAAATCGAGGCAAGGGCATTACCTGTTACTTATTACTTATTCTCTATGCTGTCGGTCAAACAAGCAGAAGAAATTATTTTAGGGTTGGTCCCAACTCTAGATGTGGAAACGGTAGATTTATCATCTGCTGCGGGTCGCATTCTGGCCGCCCCAGTCACCAGCGAGTTAGATTTTCCTCATTGGGATAACTCGGCAATGGATGGATACGCCGTCCGATTTGCCGACGTGCAAAATTGCAGCGAAACGCAACCGGCCGTGCTATCGGTAATAGAAGAAATTCCGGCTGGCGACCGACCGCAACTCACCGTTCAAGCCGGACAAGCGGCGCGAATTTTTACCGGGGCTTGTATGCCAGCGGGTGCAGATACGGTGGTCATGCAAGAGCAAACCAGGAAGGAAGCAGATCGCATTGCCATCTTGGCCGCCCCATCATCGTTAGGAGATTTCGTCAGACATCGAGGATCTTTTTACCAAGCTGGTACAACCTTACTACCAGCGGGAATCGCTCTCAACGCAGCAGAAATTGCCGTCCTAGCAGCGCTCCAGTGTCAGCAATTGTCAGTGTATCGCCGCCCTCGCGTCGCCATTTTTTCCACGGGAGACGAACTAGTCACGCCCGATCGAGTTTTGCAACCGGGTCAAATCGTAGACTCGAATAATTACGCTTTAAGCGTCTTTGTCACCCAAATGGGAGCAATTCCAATCTCGTTGGGCATAGTTCGCGATCGCCCAGAGGAATTGAAAACTGCGATCGAACGAGCCGTGACTTCAGCCGATGTGGTACTTTCCAGCGGTGGGGTTTCCGTTGGTGACTACGATTATGTGGAGCAGATTTTGGCGGAACTGGAGGCTAAAATTCACATTCGATCGGTGGCCGTGAAACCAGGTAAACCGCTGACGGTGGCTACTTTTGAGGGAGAGAGGGAGAGAGGGGGAGAGGGAGAATTATTAATTCCGAACTCCGAACTCCGTTGGCGCGGCCTGCGCTCGGCGCATACTCCGAACTCGACTCTGTATTTTGGGTTGCCAGGAAATCCGGTTTCGGCTTTGGTTAGTTGTTGGCGATTCGTGCAACCAGCTTTGAGGAAACTATCTGGTCTGGCCGATGGCTGGGAACCGACGTTTGTAAGGGCGCGATCGCTTCAAGATTTGCGCTCTGACGGCAAGCGAGAAACATACCTTTGGGGAAAGCTGCGATTAGTAGATGGCGAGTTCGAGTTCGAGTTAGCTGGGGGTAGCCACAGTTCGGGAAACTTAATCAACCTCGCCCAAACCAACGGAATGGCAGTTTTACCAGTCGGTCAAACCTCGATCGCTGCTGGCGAACCAGTACGAGTTTTGGCCATCAAATAATAAACGATTTACCTGTTACTTATTACTTATTCCTTATTACCAAAATCCTCTTTTCCCACTAGGTAATACTGTTGACCAATTAGTTTTGGCTTGTGCTATTTGCTCTTCGCTAATTTTGGCTCCAGTGAGATTAGCACCGCACAAATTGGCTCCGCGCAGATTGGCATAGTTGAAATACCCATAACTCAAGTCTGCTCCGCGCAAATCGGCTCCTTCTAAATCGGCGTAACCGAAATAAGCTCTAACTAGATTGCTATCTCGGAGGACTGAGCTATGTAAGTTAGCCCCACCAAAGTTAGTTTGAGAAAGATTAGCTCTAGAAAAGTTAGCTTGCACCAAGTTAGCTCGATAAAAACTTACCCCCGATAGATCGGCTTGTTGCAGGTTAAGGTGACTTAGATTTTCTTCGCCAAAGTCTCGCTTGTTTTGCTTGTAGGCAGTCAGGACAGCTACAGCCGTCCACCTAGTAGTCTTTTTCGGTGTGGAATAACTATTAGTTTGAGATTGAGAAGCAGTATGAGATCTGTCAGCAAAGCTCCGAACTCCAGACTCTTTTCCTTTATTCAGATTAGGCGGTGAGCTTCTGGTGGTGGAAAACCTTTCGGGTTGAACTTCTCTGCGATTGAAGCCAGATGGGGACGTATATGACATCCTACCAGTACGTTCTGGTGAGGAGGAAACAGGTTTGCTAGGTTTAGCTGTCAAACCTTGGGCCAGGCTATCCATATAAGGTGCCATATCCAAGGCTTTCAAAGCCTCCTCAGCCGATTGATAGCGGTGGCGAACCGAAACCTCTAGCATTTTCTTCAGAACTTCAGTGAAACTTTCGCTCAGGTGCAAGCCTTTTTGCCAGATCGTTTCACCAGTCGTAGGGTGATAATCCAAATCTTTAGGAGGTTTACCAGTCAGCAAATAAATGCAAGTCATGCCCAAAGCATAAATGTCGCTGGCATAAACTGGTCGCATAGCTAGCTGTTCGGCCGGTGCGTATCCTGGAGTGCCAATGGCATAAGAAGTTAAAGCTGTATTTTCGGAACTGCTCATCAAGACAGTATGGCTGACTTGATTTTTAACCGCACCAAAATCGATCAGCACTAACTTTCGATCTTCTTGGCGGCGAATGATGTTGGCAGGTTTGATGTCGCGATGAATTACTCTGCGCCCGTGAATGTAATGCAAGACTGGCAAAATTTCGCTCAAGAATTGCTTCACGCCAGCTTCGCTAAAGGGACCGTTTTTCTTCACTTCTTGCTGAAGCGTCCAGCCTTTGACGTATTCCTGCACTACATAAAACTGGTTGCTTTCTTCAAAATAGTCGAGCAGTTGGGGAATTTGGGGATGATCGCCGATTAATTTTAGGGTTTTAGCTTCTCTGTCGAACAAATCTCTGGCCATTTTTAGCACTTCAGGTGCTGTGGCCACCGGCCGCAATTGCTTGATCACGCAAATATGGCGTTCTGGGTGGCTCATGTCAGCCGCGACAAATGTAGCGCCAAATCCACCTTGAGCGATCGCTTTTACTACTTGATATCGATCGTGCAGCCGCAGCTTAGAACCACACGCTTGACAGACGTTGACGTGGCTCGGATTTTTGGGTTGAGGGCAAGCTGGATTGAGGCAGTAGCTCATGAGAGCGTCATCCGATGAAAGGCTTTAAGGTTGGCAACGAAAGATTTTAACCCTTTTCTTTGCTCGCAGGGGGTCTGCTACTTAAGTAGATCGCTCCTTTGCTAATTATTCCCTTTCTGACATCAGATTACTCTACGAACAGCCTGAGAGATTAAATTCGATCGCGAAAAATCACCAGCGCCCTCTGGGGAAGAGGGGAAGAGGGGGAAGAAGGGGAGCAGGGGGAGCAGAGGAGGATTTTTAACTCAACACTCAACACTCAACACTTCACACTTCCTTTATTACCACCAACGAAGTTGAAAGTAGCCTTGTTCTGGTCGATCGAGTTCTTCTTCGGTCAGCCATTCCACGGGCTTGTACGTGCCAAACACCCGATCCCACCAATCAACTGCTAGCCCAAAGTTATGATGCCACATTCCATACTTGTGATGGACGTAATGTACTGGCATCTTCATCCAAAAGCACTTGGTCGGATTTTCGTGCTGTAGCTGATGGGCATAGGCAGAAAAGGCCGCAAAAGATAGTCCGCCCAGAAACCAACCAATTCCCGCTGCCCAAGAGTATAAGAACATGGCAATCATTACGACTATGCTGCCTCTAACATAGTCTCTAAATTCCCACAGCACGCCTTGTCCTTCATTACGACGGTGATGGTCGCGGTGGCGTTCTCCAACGCGAGGGGAGACGTGCATCAGCCGATGCAACCAATATTCAACTAAGCTTGCCAGCACGAAGGCAATGGCAAAACAAGCAAGTCCTATGTAGATCTTGGTAGGCGAAATCATAAAATCTCCCATCCGAGAAGCTCGATCTAAATATTAAGTAAAATACACCGTACAGTTTAGCAGCAGATCGCGTGGTGATGGCAGATACTACAGGAGTCAGAAGTCAGGAGTCAGAAGTCAGAAGTCAGGAGTCAGGAGTTAATTTCCTCCCCATCTCCCCATCTCCCCATTCCCCCCTCTCTTTTGCTTCTCAGGCTCGCTGCTGATAATATGCTGACCAGATATCGTGAGGGTGCAATGGCAAATTTGTTGTTACCGATTTTAACTGCTGTAGCTCGACGCGCTAAAACTAATTTCGAGCAGAAGATTCGCCATACTGAGTCGGTGCAAGCGCAATTTTTACAGGGAGTGCTGCGATCGCATCAAGATACAGAATACGGTCGCCAATATCATTTGCACGAGATTAACACGATCGATGGATTTCGCGATCGCGTGCCGATTCTACCCTACAGCAGTTACGAACCCTATTGCGATCGCATTGCTAATGGCGAACCCAACCTCTTGACTGCCGACCCAGTGGTCTATCTGACTCTGACTAGCGGTTCGACTGGCAAGAAAAAACTGATACCGACGACTAGGCGATCGCAAAATATCGTCCGTCAAGCTACTTTAACTAGCATTGGTTTCTTGAGTACGGCCTTACGCCAGCAAAATCTTCAATTTGGCAAAATACTGCTCGCTAATTCGGCGCAAACCTGGGGAAGAACTCAAGGCGGAATTGACTACGGCCCTTCTAGTGCTGGAGTTTTGCGGATGGATAAGTTGCTCTACAAACAACTTTTTGCTAATCCTTACGAAACTCTTCAAGCGGCAGATAGTCTGGCGCGTCATTACCTGTGTTTGCTGTTTGCTTTGCGCGATCGATCTACGCGAGGAACGATCGCTAACTTCCCGATGCTAATTTTGCGCACCTGCAATTATTTAGAGCGTTATGCTCCAGATTTGATTCGAGATTTAGAAACGGGCGAAATCGCCCCCTGGCTAGAATTAGATCCAGGACTTCGCGATCGATTGCAATCGCAATTTTCGGCTTTTCCTCGCCGCGCTGCGGAATTAAAAGCTATCTTCAAATCTGAAGGTAAATTAACTCCTAAACTAGCGTGGTCTGATTTTTCCTTTGTCGCTACGGCTAGAGGTGGAACTTCAGATTTTTATTTTGAAAGGTTTCCGGCTTATTTTGAAGATACGCCTATATTTGGTGCAGTTTATTCATCGGCTGAAGGCATATTTAGTATTTACCCCGACATTAATACCGATAGCAGCGTGCTAGCTGTTGAAAGCTGCTTTTTTGAGTTTATTCCTGAAGACCAATGGGAAGTAGAACAGCCAAAAACTCTCCTTTCTACAGAAGTTAAAGTCGGAGAACGCTATCGGATTTTGATTACTAACTATTCTGGGTTTTATCGTTACGATATTGGCGATGTAGTGGAAGTAACGGGTTTTTATGAAACTGCTCCCTTGCTAGTATTTCGCTACCGTCGAGGTGGTTTTATTTCTTCGACTACAGAGAAAACTACTGAATTTCACGTTACTCAGGTCATGCAAGCCGTGCAGCAAGAATTTAACTTGCCTTTAGAAGATTTTTGCTTTTTGTTATCGGATAACGATTTTCCGGCTCGCTATCTGGTTAATATTGAATTACTGCCCGACTATCCTCTAGAAAACCCACAAGCTTTTTTGGCTAGTTGCGATCGCAAGTTACAGGAAGTTAATACTCATTATGAAATCAGTCGTCGAGATGCTATTCCACCTCCCAGACTACGAATTTTATCTCCTGGTAGCTTTGCAGTTATTCGTCAACGGCAGTTACAAAAAGGCATTCCAGATTCTCAACTCAAGTTCCCTCATATTACCGAAGATCGCTATTTCCTCAAAGATTTAGTAGTACAAAAGGAAGTAAAATTACTAGAAGACTATTAAGGAGGAGTAGAGAGGCAGAAGGGCTAGAGGAGCAAAGGCTGCTGACGTGGAAAGAATTATTAATTCCAAACTTCTGACTTCTGACTTCTGACTTCTGACTTCTGACTTCTGACTTCTAAACTCCTGTATATTCTAAAGATGAAGACCTTCAATGAAGCTCTATTGTCCGGCGAAACTCGCATCAGACAGTTTTTGGAATCTGTGCCTTTAGGAGTAGTTATTCGCAATCCTGATGGCACAGTTTATTACTTGAACCAGATAGCACGGCAATTGTTTGGGATAGAAGCAATGCCGGAGGATTCTTGGTCGCTAGTTACCTTGACAGATCGGCTCTATTTCCCTGGAAGCGATCGACTATACCCTGCCGACGAAATAGCATATTCTCAAGCATTGAGCGGTAAAAGCGCGGTCATAGAAAACGTAGAAATTCGCTTTCAGGAAAAGGTTATTCCCATAGAAGTGAGAGCCACACCGATATACGATCCTCAAGGAAATATTATTTATGCAATGGTGGTAATTCAGGACATTAGCGAACGGCAAGCCGCGCTTCGCGAACGCAAGCAAGCCGAAAAAATGCTAGCCGAATATTACCAAACTCTCCAGCAAGAGGTAGAATCACGAACTAGAGAACTAGAGTTAGAAATTGTCGAACGTAAGATCGCTGAAGCGGCTTTGCAAGCTGCCAATCTAGAGTTACAAAAACTGGCAATTGTTGATAGCTTAACTCAAGTGGCCAATCGTCGTTGGTTTGATGAATATTTGACCCAAGAGTGGCGAAGAATGACGCGAGAGCAGCAACCTCTATCCTTGATTCTCTGCGATATCGATTTTTTTAAGCACTACAACGATACTTACGGCCATCAAGCTGGAGATGAATGTCTTTATCAAGTGGCCAAAGCCATTGCCGCCGCTGCTAAACGTCCAGGAGATTTAGTTGCCCGCTATGGGGGGGAAGAATTTGCTGTGATTCTACCCAATACCCCACCTCAAGGGGGCGTACGCGTCGCTGAGGAAATCCAGGCGATAGTCAGGCAAATGAAGTTACTTCATCCCGACTCGCAAGTAAGCCAATATATCACTTTGAGCTTGGGAATTGCAGGTACGATCCCGACATTGGATCTAAATGCCAACATTTTAGTGACGGCGGCGGATCGGGCACTATATCGAGCTAAAAAAGAAGGGCGCGATCGCTTGATGGGAGAAAAAGTAGAATAGACATCTCCAGAAATTACTATTGAGAGCAGGCAGGATGCTTACAGTTCGACAAGCTCACTACAAGCCCCACAGGAATTGTTGAACATATCTAATTCGGTTGGGAACAACCAATCCTAGATGGCTATTGCCACGATCTTTGACGGCAACGGCCGCTCCCAAGAATTCTCTGCGGCAATATACTTGGGCAAGGATTCATCTTGCTGGCACGCCCGTAAATATCGGCGCTTGCTGGTTTTCTGACCCTTAACAAAATATTGCGGAAATCGTCGCCGCAACCGCCCGTACCGATCCCACTCGCGATAGATTCCGTGTTCGATTCCAGATTGGAAATGCTGTTCTCGGCAAATAGTTTGGTTATCGCTATTCCACCAGCGTTCGTATCCGTGTAAATTGCCATCTTGGAGCGATCGCTCTTCTGCTAAGATTCCTTGGCCTTGATACCAAAGATCGACTCCAGTACCGCGATCCATTTCATAAGTGCCAATGAGGCTGCCGTCCTCATCGTACTGTTTAGCGATGCCATCCTCTTTGCCTGCGATGTAGTAAGACTCTTCGCACAACTTGCCATTATCGTGCCACGTCCGAAAACTCCCGTGCATTAGGTTATCTTTAAGTCCGTACTCCATGGCCAGATTTCCGGCTTCGTCCCACCAGCGATAACCTACTTTTTCGTTGCCGACGTAGTAGAAAGCCGATTTCTTGCTGCCATCGCCCCAACACTCATCGATCTGTTCGATCGCATCGGCAGGAATAACTATTGAGAAATCTGCATTCATCTTCAGTTTTTTAGAGCGATCGCTTGTAACTACGAGGGAAATAATATCGCTTGTCAAATATTAATATATATGGGCTGCGGTTCTAAATATGCGATCGACTCAACACAGCGGTACTCATAACCTCGATCGCCATTGAATCTCGTCAGTTTGATGGCGAACTTAACTTAATTTAATAAATTTATTGACAAATAATATTCTACTCCCATGACAGAGGACAAATCATTCTTATGATTGAGCGGTTTTTATGTCAATAGAGCGATCGATAAAAAGTGACAGAAACTTAGGATTGTAACTAAGGTAAAAATTAATGGAGAGATGAAACAATGGCTTTACATAAAATTAAAGACTTCGATCCAGATTATCGCGATTATTTGAACGATGACATCATCGGTTTCGATGTGTACAGCGACAACGACAAAGTAGGTTCTGTGGATGATGTTTTAGTAGACGAAGAAGGCGAATTTCGCTATTTAGTGGTAAATACGGGCGTGTGGATTTTTGGCAAGAAAGTTTTACTGCCAATGGGTCGGGCGCGGATTTATAACAACAACGATCGCCGCGTTTACGTTAACGGCTTGACTCGGCAAGAAGTAGAAAATCTGCCAGAGTATAACGACGATATGACCGTCGATTACGACTACGAAGAGAGCGTAAGAGGCGTACATCGTCCTGCCATGGGGATGACATCAACAGCTTACGATCGCGATACTTATAACTACGATCGCGATGCGGCATTATATAACCCCAACGATCGAGATCGGGCGACGATTAAACTCTATGAAGAGCGACTGAAAGCCAGTAAAACCCGTCGCGCCGCTGGAGAAGTTACTGTGGGCAAGCGAGTCGAAACCGAGACAGCGCGGGTAGAAGTCCCTCTAGAAAAAGAGCGGGTAGTAATCGAGCGCACGACTCCAACTAATGCTGGTACGGCTGTAGGTACGGGCGAACGGGCATTCCAAGAAGGAGAAGTAGCTCGGATAGAGGTTTACGAAGAAGTTCCCGATATCCGCAAAGAAACCGTGCTGCGGGAAGAAGTCAACGTGCGCAAAGAAACACAACAGGAATCGGTTACGGCTGAAGAGCGTCTGCGTCGAGAAGAGCTAGAGGTTAATTCCGAAGGCCAACAGATTATCGATCGAGACTCTAATCCAGGCAACAGATTATAAGTAAGGAGTTCAGAAGTTCAGAAGAGCGCTTGTGTTCTGAACTTCTGCATTCTTGCCGAGCGATCGCGTTTAAGACGAAATCGGCTTGGCACGATTTGGTTTGCCCTCATCCCGCCTACGGCTCCCCTCTCCCGCGGGAGAGGGGTTGGGTGTGAGGGCTGGATGGCTAGGTTTTAAAACTCGATTCGATCTAACTTTGGAAAAACAGACATGAAAAGACCTAAATTTCTCGATCGAGATCGCCACCCGGAAGATTCTTCGCGAGAAGATTTTGAATCTGAAGTGCCTCTAGAAGCATCTCTACCTTTAGAAGAATCTGCACCTTTAGAATCTTTTAGGCAAGTTACTTCCTCTGTAGCAGGACAGCAACATTTAGTTTCTCAACCGACTATTGCCAGAGAAACGCCACAACCGATAGCTAGCAACGTAGCAAAACCTTCAGAAGTAGTGGAGCGGGCAGCAATCCCCCTGCTGGCAGAACGATTAGCTGTTGACTATCACCGCCGCAAGATCGGGGAAATAATCGTTCGCAAAGAGATCGAAGTCCACACGATTCAAGTGCCAGTACGGCGGGAAAAATTGATTGTCGAACAGCTAAGTCCCGAACCGAAACAACTAGCATCAGTGGCGCTGCCAGAAACAAATTACGATCTGGTTCGTTCTGACTTTGATACCGATCGATCGACTGTAACGGGCGAGTTTGCTTCAGCCTATGAAGCCAGTCAATTTTTACAAGCGATTGCCAGTTACCCAGATCTGAGCAGCCAAAAAGTTCGAGTTAATTTAGTGCTGTCAGATCCCCGTTTGCTAGAAGTTTATCAGCAGTGGTTGCAGAATTACGCTACTAGCAGGCGATCGCCATCTCCAGTAGAAGTGAGAGTAGAAGAAACGAGAATCTAACCCAAAAGCTGCGATCGAGAGGATGCCATGAAGAAGCCTCTAAAGCGATTGATTTCGATCTTTGCAGCTACCCTGACGGCACTTTTGTTATCGACTACCGTTTGGGCACAAACAGAGATCGACATTAGCGATCGGAATCTGGTACGAGTGGGAGGAGATGTCACAGTGGCTCCCAATCGAACAGTAGAGAATGCCGTGGCGATTGGAGGAGATGTCATCCTAGAGGAGGAAGCTAGAGCTACCCAAACGGCGATCGCCCTTGGGGGAGATGTTATTCTCGAACGGGACGCTCGCGTAGATGGTGATGCTTATGCTGTCGGAGGCGAAATTATCGCCGCTGAAGGCGCAACTATTTTGGGAGGATCTCGCACCTTTACTGAAGACGGCCGATGGGGAATGCACGGTGCTAGGAGGAGAGGAGTTGATGGTTTTGGCTTTTACTACATATCTAAGATCGTCTCTCATCTGCTGACGGTATTGCTAAGTGCGATTGTTGGGGTACTAATCCTGCGCTGGCGGCCCGATTTCTTACCAAACCTAGCAGCCACCGTCCGCCAAGCTCCATTGCAATGCCTATTTTGGGGATTAGGTGGCGTAGCAGCCGCGATCTTACTAGGGATTTTGTTAACAATTAGTCTATTTGGTATTCCTTTATTACCCTTACTGGGTATAGGGGTGGCTATTGCTGTTTTGCTGGGAACTTTGGGCGTGGCACTGTGGATAGGAGAAAGAACGCAACCACGACGGGCGCTGATGTCTCAGTTTTTCGTGGGGATTCTCGTCCTGGCTTTAATTGGCTTGGTTCCGTTCCTGGGAGGGTTGATTTTGTCCGTCGCCAACCTAGTTGGCTTAGGGGCATTGCTGACGCGGGTATTTGATAAGAGGCAGTCACAACCTATCGGATAAGACAGTGCGATCGAACAGAAATTAGTAACCGAATTTATAACCTTGGAGAGAGATATACAACTTTCGCCTGAGCTAAAAAATAACAATTACTTCTAGTTCGGCGAACTTTATGACTACCAATACCATTGACACGATCGCCAGACAAATGGCGATCGCTTCTATTGGCGGATATCAAACTTACATTTCGCCTCGTAAAGGCTTTGCTTGTCCCCATCGCTTATTGCACGGCGGCGAATCTTGTTCGACATACATCAAACAGGTATTGGGCGAGCAAAATTTGCTTTCAGCTATTCAAACATCAGTTCGACGCTTCCAAGATTGCAATGCAGCCAGGGAGACTCTTAAGGCTACACCTGGTAGCGGCTGTCTGATTATTCCCTGCTGTATCCCGATTTAATTGTAGAGGCGTAGCCCTGCTACGCCTCTACAAAGTCGAACTAGTTTGGCGCGATACCCTGAAGATTTGATAGGATTTGAAATGCTCTCCCATCAAATCCGATCGTATGCAAATTACAGTTGAATGCCAACAGCGGCAACCAAATAGCACCCCCAATGCCTTGCGGCGAGAGGGTTTAATCCCTGCGGTCTTATACGGTCATAAGGGCGCTGAATCGATTTCTCTGACTATAGCTGCTAAAACAGTAGAAACTCTGCTCAAAAAGGCTGCGGTTAACAATACCCCGATCGATTTAAATATTACCGATATTTCCTGGACCGGCAAGACGTTACTGCGGGAAGTGCAGAAACATCCCTACAAAAACTATCCATATCACCTCAGCTTCTTTGCGATTTCATCTCAAGATAGCGTCGAGGTAGAACTCCCTTTGCATTTTGTCGGCGATGCTGTTGGGGTGAAGACTCAAGGCGGCATCTTAGATCCGATCCTGACCCAACTCCACGTCAAATGCAAGCCAGATAGCATTCCCGAATCGATCGATATCGATGTCTCGGCTTTGCAAATCGGGGAGCAGTTGCTAGTCAAAGAAATCGGCTTACCATCGGGAGTCACAGCCCTGAACGACGCAGAGCAAACCGTCGTCCATATTTTGGCTCCTCAGCTAAGCACAGAAACCGAAACAGCAACAGAAGAATCCGCCTGATAAAGAGTTCGGAGTGCGGAGATTTCGTAGGTTGGGTTGAGCATCGCGAAACCCAACACTCATCGAGCGTTGGGTTTCTGAAAAGTAGGTTTTGAACCCTTAGCGGATTGAGCTTTTAACCGTTAAATTACAGTTATTGCTAAGGGGTAATATAGCGAGTCTAAATCATTGGCGAAGAATCTTGTGGGGCTTGCGGTGAGCTTGTTGAACTGTAGGCTTCCAGCTTGCCCACTGGGACAGCCGGGATGGCTATCCCACAAGTCATGAGAGAAAGGCTATAACTATGCAACTAATTCACCGCACTACCCTACATTACCGAGAAGGTACTTCCGACAAAGTTTACGAAGTCGATCTATGTGAAGTAAGTCAAGGTCGCTATGTCGTCAACTTCCGCTATGGCAAGCGCGGCGCTAGCCTCAAAGAAGGAACCAAAACCACTCAACCCGTCTCAGAAGCCGAAGCTAGAAGAGTTTTTGACAAGCTAGTTGCCTCCAAAGTCGATAGCGGCTACCGCGATGTCGCTACCACGCCGACAGCAGCAGCAAAGAGAGAAAGACGAGAAGATCGTCCCAGTTCTCGCCAACAAGCAATCCTCAACCGATTGGCTAACACCAGTCCTGGCAAGTGGAATCTGGAACGGGCGATTTGGCGGGCTGGAGAACTCAAAATTGCCGAAGCCACACCCTTGCTGATTTCCCTACTGGGAACTGGGAATGCTTTAAGAGATTACTGCATTGCTTGGTCGTTAGGTTGGTGCGGGGGAGATGAAGCTATTGCCGCCCTCAATCGCCTATATCAAAATTCTTCAACGCCAGAATTCGTCCGCCGGATTGCCTGGGAAGCCCTGCTGAAACTAGCAGATCCAGAAACTAAGGTAGCACTGCGTTCGCGTAGCGTCTCCGCAGGAGAATCGCCAATGCTCAAAGAATTACCGTCACAACTGCAAGAGTTAGCCCGCAGCGGCCCCCCTGAAGCCTTTACTAGTGCCCTCCATCCCTATCTAGAAGGCGGTGATTACCCAACTTTTGCCATTTTGGATCGGATCTATCAAATCGATAACGAATACGTCCGCCCAGCCCTAATAGAGATTATCAAAACTGCCCCCTTCCGCCCCAATTACTTCCAGCGGATTCGCCACATCTACAAAATGGCTGAATATCGCCACGATGCTGAAGTCTTTGGTATCCTCGCCTATCGGTTTGAGAAAGAAGAGGCGATGTACCGCAGCAATTCTTATCAGATCCACGTTCCTGGGGTCTTGAATATCGCGAGGTATGAATACAGGCAAAATCCTCAAACTCGGAGATGGGAAAGTTTTGATAACCCAGAGTTCGATCGCGAAAAGAAACGCCCTGATGCTAGAGTTGCCTATAACAATAAGACTCACGACTATTTCAAACGGCGATCGTGGCGGACCCTAAAACAACTCGGCGAAGAAGGCGATCCTCAGTATGTCACCATGGCAGCGGGGGTTCTCAAACAATATAGCGATGCCGATGCCGAACAGGCCAGACAAACAACCCTTTTTCGCTACACTCCCAACTGGCAACGCCTCTCATACAACCGCGACTGGGATGCTTATGCTGCTTACATAACTTTTAACCACATCCTCTACGAAAACAGTCCGCGCTACGTGCTGATGACAAATTCCCAAGCGTGGCGGTGCAAGGAAAGCTATAAGCCTGGAGATCCAGAACCATCTGTACGGGAAGAAGCATTTCCCCAACTTTGGGAGCAACACCCAGAAATCTTGCTGCAATTACTATTAGAAAGTCAATGCGGTCCGGTTCATCAGTTTGCGGTTAAAGCTATTAAAGCCTGTCAAAGTTTCTGTGCGGGAATCGATATCCCCACAATTATTACCCTAGTAAATAAACCGTATGAGGCTACTGCCCAATTCGGGTTTGAACTGGCAGTGCAAAAATACAATCGGGCCGAACCTAACTTAGAATTAATTCTCGCCTTGGCTAATTGCCTCTCCGAACCAGCGCGAAATCAGGCTTTTCGATGGATTGAAGAACAACGGGAACGTTTTGTAGTAGATAGTAATGCGATCGCATTCTTAGTTACCAGCCAGCACGCCGACACCCGCCAATTTGCCCGCCGCCTCCTCAGTTCGTCAATTTTGAGCGATACTACCGCCAAAGTATTAATCGGCCGCATTATTGCCATTTTGTTGTCACTGGAACCCACCGAAGCGGACTCGGCCAAAGAAATAGGCGAAACCTTATTAGTCAGCTTTACCCCCCAACTGCGCAGCATAGGTTTTAGCGTCATCCTCGACTTGTTAGGACATCAGCTACCAGAAGTTCAAGAATTAGGGGCGCGAATTCTACTCAATCACGAAATCCCAGCGGTTGAGTTGCCCAACGAACTAATTGAATCTTTACTCAATTCGCCTTTTGAAAACGTGCGCGGCATTGGCGTAAGAATTTTCGGACAATTACCCGATGAAATCTTGTTACGGCGCTACGAATTACTCTTAGCCATGTCAGTTCACGAACTACCGGATATGCGGAGTTCGATTCGTCCTGTGATTCGCCGCCTGGGAGGGGAACACCCGGATTTTGCCGCCATGATGGCTGGCGAACTAATTCATCTGTTGATGCTGAAAGAAAGACATGAAGGAGTTCATAGCGATATCTTGCATCTGCTGAAATTAGATTTAGTCGGATGGATGTCTGGGGTGAGTAGAGAGACAGCCATGCGGTTGTTAAAAGCACAATCCACCGCCGCCCAAGAATTAGGAGGATTAGTATTAATTGCCAATCAGGAGCATTGGACCCAACATTTCGATACTTCAGAAATCGTCAAACTTGCCAGTCATGAAATCTTTTCAGTGCGGGAAGCAGCGCGGCAAATGTTTTTGCAAAGATTGAATATTTTCCGCACGGATTCAGCCGAATTGCTAGCAGCAGTAAGGATACTGGAAGCCAAATGGGATGATTCGAGAGAATTTGCCGATCGCATTTTTCGGACGGAATTCGCTCCTGAAGATTTCCCTCCCGAAATTTTAATTAGTATTTGCGACAGCATTAAGGAAGACGTGCGGCAATTCGGTCGGGATTTAGTAACGCGCAATTTCCAACAAAGCTATGGTGACGAGTATCTACTGAAATTTAGCGAGCATCCCTCAACTGATATGCAGCTATTTGTGACTAACTATTTAGAAAGCTATGCGGTAAATAATCCCCAAAGACTACAAGATTTGACTCCTTATTTCGTCACCGTGCTGTCGAGGGTTAATAAAGGTGGAGTTGCCAAGCGGCGAGTTTTTGCCTTTCTGGAGCAAGAAGCATTAAAAAGTGAAACTGCTGCTAGAGTTGTAGCAGAAATTCTCACCAGACAATCTGCAACTATTGCTATTGGTGACAAGGCTAAATCTATCCAGATTATGTTAAAAATTCACCAACAATATCCGCAAATTCCCCTACCGATTCAAGTTCAAGCTGTAGTCCAGGTGAGAAATTAGAACCTTATAATAGACCTCTTGCATAAGTCGATAATCCATCAAAATCATCTGCGTTTATCTGCTGTTTATCTGCTGTTTATCTGCGTTATATAGCCAAATTTTGGATTTTCGCCGGAGGTCTATTGCAATCCTCTAGTGCTCGCTTGGTTTACGTCTGGTTTTGGGTACAGATCGAACAGCATCTAGTGGCAAAACGATCGTAAAAGTTGAGCCTACACCGACCTGGCTTTGAAGAGTCACCTGTCCGCTGTGAGCTTCAGCAATTGCCTTAACAATGGATAGCCCCAATCCAGCCCCTTCTGAACGGCGACGATGGTTAGGGGATCTGGCGAAACGATCGAAGATTCGCTGCTGGTTATCGAGAGCAATCCCTTCTCCGCTATCTTGCACCCAAAAGTAAACGTTGCTTTTGCAAATCCTAGAGCCAATTAGGATCGCATCTGTTGTTTCAGTATGCTGCGCGGCATTATCTGCCAAATTTATAACCGCCTGGATAATTCGCTGGCGATCTACGGCAATTTTTCCCGTCGCTACTGCCTCTAGCTGCCAGTTTCGCCTTGCCAACACCTGCACCTTATCAAATATCTCCTGAGTCATTGCCCCAGCATCAACAGTTTCGATCTGTAAAAAATTTGGACGTTCTGCCCTTGCTAGCAAAATTAAATCCTCTACAAAGCCACTCATCCGATCTAGCTCATCCATAACGACTGCTAGACTTGCCTGCCGATCGCCCAGATCGTTACCCATCAATTCCAGGTGTCCGCGAATGATGGTGATGGGAGTTCGCAGTTCATGTCCAGCATCGTTCACAAAGTTACGCTGGCTAATAAACGAACTTTCCAATCGATCCATCATCTTGTTGAATGTTACTGCAAGTTTTGCCAGTTCTCCTTTACCCCGTACTGGAATGCGCTGTGTTAAATCGGTTCCGCTAATCGATTGAGCAGTTGTCGCCAACGTCCCTAGCGGTTGCAGAATCCGTCCCGCAGCAAACCATACCAAAAGCAGCGCGATCGACAGCACTGCCAGAGCAACCTGGGCAATTGCAATCACTGCTTCCAGGATTTCAGCATGTTCTTCTGCACTATGGGCAATGACTAACGTTCCGAGGTGTTTTCCGTTCGTTTTAATAGGTTCAACAAAGTAGAAAATGCGGTTAATATCCTGATTTTGGCTAACCTGTTCCCCCTGTCCTGGTTCAGCCTGAGTTGCCCATTGTCGCATTAGAGCAGTATCTGGCTTGAGATCCTTCGGTAATGCTTTGGGACTAGATTCATAGAATGTTCCATTAACAAATGCAATCAGAAAAATATTGTCTTCTGGAATTTCAACCTTTAAGTACGCTTCAAAGAACCGCTTCATTTCTTGTTCGGTTGTAGGCATCCTCAGGTCCCTCATGAGTGCCTTTTCAGAAGAACTGATGGGCTGTGCTTCCCTAGTTGCAGCTTCGTCGTTGTCTCTCATTCGATTATTCTCTAATCTTTCGAGGTTAACTCTGCCTGCCAACAATTCTCTGAAATCTTCGACTTCTCCCAGCATGTCCTGACGAACACGGGCATCAACACGGGCAAACAAAAGCTGGCGAAAGGCTGGAATGGCAATGCCAAATGTCAGTACCAAAATCACGACATACCAAACTAGAATTCGAGTGCGGGCTTCTCCCCAAAACTCGCGCCAGCACAATTGATTTTGAGGTAGGGGAGTGGTGCGATCGTCTTGGTTTCTCACAGAAATGCCTCGCTTAGGAAACACCTTCATGCCAGAATACACTCCCTAGTTGATTAGGGATGGCGCTGTATTCTGCATTTTAAAGCAAATAGACGGTAACACAACCACGATGCAGATTCCGATCGCTCGCCCTAAGACGATCGCCTCTAGATAAAATGAAGTAATGTATTTAAACATAGATGGCAGACTGGGAGTGAGTAACGTGAGCCAAGGATTTGATTACGATTTGGTAATTATTGGTGCGGGCGTAGGCGGACATGGTGCAGCACTCCACGCCGTCAGTTGTGGGTTAAAAACTGCCATTATCGAAGCCGCCGATATGGGCGGAACTTGCGTCAATCGCGGTTGTATTCCCTCAAAAGCTTTGCTGGCAGCTACGGGGAAAGTGCGGGAGTTACGCAACGCCCATCACCTCAAGGCGTTGGGAATTCAAGTAGCTGGGGTAGAATTCGATCGAGGTGCGATCGCAGGCCATGCGAATAACTTGGTAAGCAAGATTCGCGGCGATTTAACTAACAGCCTCAAAAGATTGAATGTAGATATCATCCCAGGTCGAGGCCAAGTGGCGGGATTGCAAAAAGTCTCGATCGCTACCGAACAAGGGGAAAAGATCGTCACGGCTAAAGATATCATGATTGCCTCTGGCTCTATTCCTTTCGTTCCTCCAGGGATTGAAATCGACGGTAAAACGGTTTTTACCAGCGACGATGCGGTGAGACTAGAGTGGTTGCCGGATTGGGTAGCGATTATCGGCAGCGGTTACATCGGTTTGGAATTTTCTGATGTCTATAGCGCCTTGGGTTGCGAAGTGACGACGATCGAGGCGTTACCTCAACTCATGCCAGGGTTCGATCCAGATATTGCCAAACTGGCCCAGCGGATCTTAATTACTCCCCGCGATATCGAAACCTACGTTGGGGTTTTGGCCCGAAAAGTGACCCCCGGATCGCCAGTAGTCATCGAACTGGCAGATGCCCAAACCAAGGAACTAATTGAGGTCTTAGAGGTCGATGCTTGCCTCGTCGCCACGGGTCGGATTCCCGATACCAAAAACCTCGGTTTGGAAACCGTCGGGGTCGAGACAGACCGCAGAGGCTTCATTACAGTAGACGATCGCATGGCAGTTCTATCGGGCGGCGAACCCGTTCCTCATCTGTGGGCGATCGGGGATGCAACTGGCAAAATGATGTTAGCTCATGCGGCTTCCGCTCAAGGAATTGTAGCTGTAGAGAATATTTGCGATCGCCCCCGCACGGTAGATTATCGCAGCATTCCCGGTGCCGCTTTCACCCATCCCGAAATTAGCTTTGTCGGCTTGACCGAGCCAGCGGCGAAAGAATTGGGCCAAGCAGAAGGGTTTGAAGTGGCAGTCAGCCGGAGTTACTTTAAAGGCAATTCCAAAGCGATCGCTGAAGGCGAAGCCGACGGTATGGCCAAAGTCGTCTACCGCAAAGATACGGGCGAAGTTTTAGGAGTACATATCATCGGCTTGCACGCCTCCGATTTAATTCATGAAGCCGCCAGTGCGATCGCCAACCGGGAATCGATTAACTCTCTGGCTTACCTGGTACACACCCATCCCACCCTCTCAGAAGTCCTCGACGATGCTTACAAACGCGCTGTAGGTCAGTGACATACTCCCGACTCTGACCGCTTAGGCGTTACAGAGCGGGCTTCTCTTCCGAGCCTTACCCGGTCGAGCGTTGCAGAGTCTCTTACTCCTGGCAGAGTAGCTCAAGCTTTTAGCACCATTTTGGCGGTGATTAGTACACCAGCCCGATTGCCAAAACCACGCGGAAAATCACCGGGCTGGCCGGAAAACCAAAAACCTCGCTCCCAAATTCGATATCCGGTGGTCAAAAAACGATATTCTCCCCCATCTCGACCGCCCAAGTCTGCCTAGCTCGTTCTCATTATCTTTTTGATGCTGCTTTTTCAGTCTTTCACCTCTAGCTGAATCAATTTTTGCTGCCCATTAGTCTAAAGTCCAGTTTCTTGAAGAGAGAGGGTGAGGGGGAAGACAAGGAAGACAAGGGGACAAGAAGGAATTATTCACTCCACACTCCTCTACGGGCGAAGTATTTGGTAAGAAACTTTTAAGTCTAACCAAGTATGTTATTGCCCAAATGCTTTGCCCCTAAGATTCCTGAACTTCTGTATTCTTCTTCAATTATCTCAAAGTGACAAACTCTTCGGCGGTGGAGGGGTGAATGCCAACGGTAGCATCAAAGTCTTTTTTAGTAGCTCCCATTTTGACGGCGATCGCCATTCCTTGAATAATTTCGGCAGCATATTCGCCTGTCATGTGCGCTCCCAAGACGCGATCGCTTTGTTTATCTATTACTAACTTCACCATCGTTTTCTCCTCGGCTCCCGTCAAGCTGTGAAACATCGGGCGAAAGCGGGCGCGATAGATTTGGACGGCATCATCTCCTAATTTAGCTTTGGCTTCTGTCTCGCTTAAACCTACAGTGGCAGCTTCAGGTTGAGAAAATACGGCTGAAGGGACGGTTTCGTGGCTGAAAATTCGAGGATTGTTGCCAAATTCAGTATCGGCAAAAGCACGACCTTCGCCGATCGCGACTGGAGTTAAGTTAATCCGGTTAGTGCAATCGCCCACGGCAAAAATATTTGCTTGGCTGGTGCGGCTGTATTCATCGACTGCGATCGCGCAACTAACACTATAGCCGTGCAATCTCGGCAGATCTTCGTCTTCGCAATTGACTACTTTTACACCCGCCTTGTCTAGGCCTAACCCTCCTAAATTGGGAGCGCGGCCGATCGCTACTAAAACTGCATCTACAGTAATAGTTGAATCGACATCTTTACCTTTTTCTGAGAATGTTAGCTGTAGCCCCTCTGGGACTTTCTCGATTTTCTGGCCGATGACATTGGCAATAACTTCGATCCCGTGTTGCTTCATGCCCTCAGACACCCCGCTGCGGATATCCTCATCAAATCCTTTTAAGAACATATCGCCTCGAATTAGCTGGGTTACTTGAGAGCCAAGGCCGCGCATAATGCCAGCAAACTCGACCGCAATATATCCAGCACCGAGGACAGCCAAGCGTTTTGGTTGCTCTTCGAGCAGAAACATTTCGCGGGAGGTAATAGCAAATTCCATTCCTGGCAAATTCGGCTTGACAGCTTCTCCGCCCACGGCAATCAAAATCTTATCGGCGGTGATTTTCCGTTCCCCGACTTGGATGGTATGAGGATCTAATAAGCTGGCCTTACCTGAAATTAACTCGACTCCAGCTTTTTCTAAAAAACTAATATGTAACTGACTGAGACGGCGAACTTCTTTGTCTACTACCGTTACTAAATGCTGCCAGTCAAAAGAGCTTTCTACCTGACTCCAACCGTAGCCAACTGCATCTTGATAGAGATGGGAGAATTTAGAGGCATACACCATGAGTTTCTTGGGCACGCAGCCCCGAATCACGCACGTACCGCCGACTAAATCGGCTTCAGCGATCGCGACTTTGGCTCCGTAACTAGCTGCACGCTTAGAAGCTGCTAGTCCCCCAGAGCCAGCACCAATTACAAACAAATCGTAGTCGTAAGTCATAAATTTCAGGAGTTCAGGAGTTCAGGAGTGCGATCGAATCCGGCTGAACCAATTGCAATAACCAGTATTGCGTAAGTTCTGCGGACGACCTATCGGTATGCCGAACGCACACGCTAGCGGATACATTGCGATCGCGAGCGAGACGCTCGCACTACATAATTATGACTAATTAAACGATTTGATATTTCAGGAGTTCAGGGGCATGGGTCATAGGACATAGATTATTCTCCGCGTCCCCCCTCTCCCCTCACCGTGTCTCCCCTCTCTTCCTCCGCTCCCTTGTCCTCCTTGTCTGCTGGTTTCGCTTGTGCCTTTGTTGTCTTGTCCGCTGGTTTTCCTTGTCCGGCGCTGTCGCGTCTCTTGCCAAGAGTTCCTTTGTCTCCTGGTTTCCTCATGCTTTTATCCTGCTGCACTCCACTTCCCTTATTATCGAGTTCGATAGGGCTGGGGGTGTCGGCTGAGATGCCCATATCGAGATTAGAGGAGCGCCAACTGGGACGATCTTTTTGCAATTGCTGCCTGCCGTTGCGAATCACCCTGAGAATCTCGCTCAGTTGCTGTTCCATATTTCTCAGTACCCTGTCGGCGTATTCATCGGCTTGATGCTGAATATCTTCCCGCTCGGCTAGTGCCATTTGGTGCATCCGCTCGATTTCTTGCTGGGCTTGAATCCGCATTCCAGCGATTTCGGTGAGGGTTTGTTTTTGCAAAGCCTCGCATTCTTCTTGAACTCGCTGGCGAATTTGCTGGGCTTCAGTTTCGGTTCGTCTGATAATCCCTAATTCGTCGAGAATCTCGTCGGCTCGACGTTCGGCAGCCTCGATCGTATCCTTGATATATTGTTCTGCCTGCCGGAAAATCTCGTCCTTGTGACGAACTATGGCCTCAGCCTCTCGAAATGCTGAGGGCAAATTCAAGCGAATCAGATCGAGCCTGTCGATTAATTTGTCTTCGTCTACTAGGGTGCGCTTGAGAACTCTAGGGCTATCTAGAATCATTTCTTCTAAGAGATCGAGTTCTCGCTGAATATCTATGCTTTTCGGCCGCGCGCTATTACTAGCCGACGACTTCGGTTCAGATTCGTCTGGCTCGTTGGCTTCTTCATATTCATAGTCTAAGTATTCCCTGGAGGAGTCTGGGCGTAACATTGGTATAGTTTTAGGGCAACGTGTTGGGGGACTAGATGCTCGATCGAACCACCAAACTTAGCAATCTCTTTTACTACGCTACTACTTAAGAACCCGTATTCGGTAGAAGTTGCCAAAAATACGGTTTCAATTTCATTAGAAAGGGTTTTATTCATGTGAGCCATCTGAAGTTCTTTCTCGAAATCGGAAAGCACTCGCAGACCGCGCAACAACACTTTGGCATTCTGCGATCTAGCATATTCGACCGTCAGGCCGTTAAAGCTATCGACTTCTACGTTTTTTAGGTGTTGCGTCGATATTTTAATTTGCTCGATCCGCTCCTCTACGGTAAATAAAGGAGTTTTCTGAGGATTGCAAAGGACGGCAACGATCGCTCGATCGAAGAGCTTACAAGCTCGCTCGATGATATCGAGATGACCCAGGGTAACTGGGTCGAAACTCCCAGGATAGATAGCGATCGTTACCATAACATATTACTAAGCAGTTCTATTTATAGGATGGCGGCAATTGTCAGGGTTCGCCATTAAAAATGACGAGGCTAACTCTGGTTGTTACCAAAGCGTGCAGGGCAATATTTTTTCATCTCCTTATCTGTTAATTAGACATCTCCAACAATTATTGTGGGGTAGGCATCTTGCCTGCCCTCGACCTTAATTTCTGGAGATGTTTATTTGAGTTGCTCGATCGCTCGGTTTTTGCTCAACCAAAGGTCGAACCGTTCCAACCCCACATATAACCTTTAGCATCATTAAACTCAATATATATCCGATTGGGGGAAATTCCCAAAGCCTGCTCGATCTGCTGGCAAAAGTCTTGGCTCATGGCTTGAGTTTGAGATGAGGTCATGCTCCCAACATTTTTGACCTCAATGTAGCAAACTGGATCGAATTTGCCCCCAAAGCTCATCGGCACGTCTGGCTCCAAAGCCGTCATCACGTAAGACTCTGGTTTGCCCGTATGTTTGGCCAATTTAGCTGAGAGATTTTTGAGCAATCCTTCCACTGTAGGGCGATCGAGATTGGCAATCGATGTTTGAACTTTTATTAAAGGCATGATTGAGGAGTTCAGAAGTTCAGAAATTCAGAAGTTTAGGAGGCAGCTTGTAGCTCCAAAGGGCCGGTTTTGTAATGTTCTAAGCTTTTTAGCTAAACTCAGCCCTATTCGATCGACGCTTGACACTTGAGATCGAACCAAATTGCGAATTGTGAATTGCGAATTGACAATTGTTTCGATCAGCCGCCATATTGCCAGCCAGTGGTTTCGAGCAGTAAAGGTTCGCCTTCGCGGTGAACTCCAGCGCCGATGACTTCGCCCACGTAAACTGTATGATCCCCATGCTCTACGGCCCCGATGACTCGGCATTCTATGTAACCGAGCGAGTCGGAGATAATCGGACAGCCAGTTTCGTTACCGAGATAAAACTCCACATCCTCAAATTTGTCTCCAACTCGACGCTGGGGTTTGAAGAATTTTTGGGCTAGGTCTTTTTGTTCTGCGCCCAAAAAGGTGAGTGCAAATACCCCGCTGCTCTTAATCATGGCGTGAGATTTAGAGTCTTGGCGCACGCAATTGACGATTAGAGGAGGGACAAAGGATGACTGCATTACCCAACTAGCGGTGAAGCCATTGACTTCTTCACCGTCTTTAACTCCACAGATGTAGAGTCCGTGGGGAATTTTTCGCAGAATGGTCTTTTTTGCTTGTTCGTCTAGCAAGGTTCTACTGGATCGCGACTATAGTGCTTAAGTGTGACATTCTCTCGCTGCTATGCGCAAGCGCAAACGAGAATTCTATTTAGAAAATGTCCTAGTGGAATTAAATTTGTCTGCTAGGTAGCAGTCCATCTACAACAAAAAGCGATCGCTTCAGGAGTTACCAAAGCGTTGGCGGTAGCCTGTGCGGTAGCACGTATCGCCCAAATACCGATTATCTAGCTTTAATTGCGGGATGATAACGACATCACGATTTGCAAAACGTACCAGAACAGCAATGCGACTGAGGCAAATAGTTCTAGCGATGCTGCCACGTATTGATTGGTGGAATAGTGATGGATGACGTTAGAGGTGTCGTATAAAATAGCCGCTGCGGCAAAAACGACCATTGCCGCCGAGAAAATCAACCCTAACGAGAAGTTAAAGATAACGCTACAGACAATCAATCCCAGCGCCACAAAAGCAGCGATTTTGAGAATGCTACCTAGAAATGAGAAATCTTTGCGAGTGGTAAATGCTACCGTAGTCAGTCCGCCAAAGAGAAATAGCGTCAAGATGCCAGCGGTAGGGATCGCGTTGCCATCGGAGAAAAAGGCGGCGATATATAGTATGGGAGCAAAGATCAGCGCCTCAGCTATGACATAAATTCCGAGTCCGGCGTACTGAGTTTGAACCGAGTCAGCCTTGGCAGTTAGCGATCGCGCCAGCCATCCCAAGAGGGCGAAGCCTCCGAGAATTGCCAGCCAGGTAAATCGACTGCTGGCGATAAAGTGGAACATGGCCTCGGCAATACCTAGTTGAAACAGCAAAAACTCAACGAGGATGAACGCGCCCACCGCTCCAGCTAAATGAGTGTAGGTGCGTTGGATAAACACCGCGCGTTCGCTCGGTCGAGACTGAGCAACTGTAACCATAAACTTTCCTTTTAGATGAAAAAAAGAATTTATCGCTATTTTAGCCAATTCGATCGGCTAGCTGGTTGCAAGAGCGATCGTTTTCTGATGTCAAATCTCGTTAGGTTATGCTATTTAACTCACACCCCGTTCTCGCAGACACTCTTCGCCAGTAGGAAAGGTGAGGGCTGGATAATTTACCATGGCAGTTGAAACCACATAGTTAAGAAATAAAAAAAATACATGAGTTTATGGCTTGACAGATGTTAATCTACAGACACGAATAATTAAATACCAAAATAGCAGATGAAAGAGATTAAGATTTCAACCGATGCAAACGAAGACAAAATATCCCAACCGGAAAAACCGATTCAATTAGAGAAATACCCTGAAATCGATCCTGAAATAGCTTGGGAGCTTGCCAATTTGGTTCGGATCTCCTATGCCGACCACGGATGTTTTAATAACTGGTTTGAAACGAAAAAAGAACCTCAAGAGTTTACTCTAGAAGCAAACAGACGATTAGAAAATATAGAATTTAATAATAATTGGATTTATGCCAAGAAAGAGATCGAGTCAAGTCCTTTGACTGAATACTATCTTCTCAATGAAGAAGACTTAAAAAATGAAAATATAGCCAGTAAATTTCCTGACAGTGACTATTATAAATATAAAATCCTTAAAACTTATGAATATACATCTTATTATCCTATCAATTATTTTCTTAATAAGAAGATAGTTGATATCGATAGATTTGGCTTTATTGCCGAAAGACAAGAAAGAAAGGATAAGTTTGTTTTTGTGATTTTCAGAGGTACGCTGGAGCCAGCGGAATGGTTTAGCAATGCTCAGTTTAAGCAACTAAATTTTTTGACAAGAACCGTTCTCGAACTGAAGAAAACTGAAAATAAGGAAACTGAAGATTTTGGTAAAATCAGTTTGGGATTTAATAAAATGTATACTGATTTTCGGCCGGGAATTATAATCGGAGATAATTACATCAATAAAATTTCAATCAAGATTGATAGTGTAATCAGACAATTTTTATGGAAAAAAAGCAAATTCAAACTTAAAAATCAATCTATTTATCAGGCGATAAATGATTATGTTTCAAACCAGAATCTCGATCGTGCCAACGTTTATATAGCTGGGCATAGTCTCGGAGGTGCTTTGGCTACTATTGCTGCTTTGGATATTGCCAGACAATTGGATATTGCCGGAAAAAATAAGCTAAAGAGTCCAATCGGACTTTATACCTTTGCTTCTCCAAGAGTGGGTGATAATAAATTTGCTGATAAGTTTAATGAATTTATGTCTGACGGTAAGATTGAGTCTTTTAGATTTGCCAATAGTGAAGATTTAGTTACTAAAATTCCTTTGCCTGTATGGTTTAAGCTCGGTATCGATTTAGATAGGAGATTAATATTAAAGAGAATCCGCTCTTTATTTAATACACTTACACGAGGAGTTTTTGAGACAGATTATCAACATATAGGAATACCTATTTATTTTACTCATCAAGCTCGGAGAACAAAAAATGGTAGTGAGCTAGAATCTACTGCGACTGTGGGAGATAATCACAATATGACTCGCACTTATTGTGGTGCTCTAGAAAAAAATAAAAGAAAAGAAAGGAACAAAAAACATGGAGAGTAATACGCTACTAGATTGGATTTTTGGAGGTTTAGCCCTATCAATTCTGATAGGCGGATTGCTGATGCTGTTGAATGGAGTCCGAGGGATGGGAGACAAATAGCGATCGCTTCCTCGCTAGTAATTCTTGATTATTAGTTCTTTGCCAGTGGCAGCAAATTCTTGTTTGTAGTTGTTCATGCCGTATTGCAGAGTCCATTCGGTGATGTTGGCAAAGTTAAATAACTTCCTAATTTCCACAGAATCATCGTAAGTAATTAACCATCTGTGTTGGCATTTACGCATATTTGCAGCAAAGCGATCGTGGTCAAAAGCAGTGTGTAACGTTCCTTTTACGCCATAAAGTCGGGATTTGGTAGCACTAAAATAGGGTGGATCGAGAAAAATTAAAACTCCCTCTCCATCTTGAAGCAATAGCTCTTCGTAATCTTTATTGGTAATGTCAACAGATAATAGTAACGGAGAAAGTTGCCGCAAGCGATCGATCGATGAATCTGTAAACCTGCGCTCGAAAGCCTGTTGAGAGTAGCCGCCCGAATCAACAGTCCCAGAAAAAGTGATGCGATTGAGGATAAAAAATCTTACGGCTCGCTCGAATTCACTCAACTTTAAATCGTGGCGGGTAAAGTAGTTGAATAACTCTCTACCATCTAGATATTTTTGTTTGATTTCTGTAATGCGATCGACAAGTAATTCGATTTCGTCTCTAGCATATTTCCAAAAACAATACAAATCGTAATTTAGATCGTTTATTCGGTAGGATTTTACTCGATTATTAAATAGCTGTTTTACTGCCAGAAAAACCGAACCACCCCCAACAAAAGGTTCGCGGTATTCAGTAAAGTTTAGAGGTAGGTGGGGAATTATTTGACCGATCGCTTTTGATTTACCGCCTGGGTATCGCAGCGGACTTTTAATTTTAGTCATATTAATAAAGTATTTTTAGTAGAGTTCGATCGGCGATCGCTTCTATTCGTCCAGTTGCCTGAGAAGACTAGATCTTAAAGCATCAATGACTGCTGCATCTGTTAAAGATTCCATCAAATAGGAATATAAGTTTTATTGGCTGGTATCGTGTTTCATCCGCATTAAGGACTCATGATTGAGCAACCATTGTTTGCGATCGATCCCGCCGCCATATCCGGTTAACTTGCCGTTGGCTCCAATGACGCGATGGCAGGGAACGATAATCGAAATCGGGTTTCGGCCGTTGGCTAGTCCCACCGCACGAGAAGCTTGAGGTTGTCCGATTTGTCGGGCTAACTCTCCGTAGGACAAGGTAGTGCCGTAAGGAATGGTTTTGAGCGCTTGCCAAACTTTCTGCTGAAAAGCCGTTCCTTGCATCTGTAAAGACAGATCGAATTCAGCCAAAGTGCCTGCAAAATATGCCGTCAGTTGTTGCTTGGTTTCTGGGAAGGGAGCAACCGAGTCATCTTCCACCCAATCGGTTTGAGGAATTAGATAATGCTTCTCAGACATCATATACAGTCCGAGGAGCGATCGCCCATCAGAAACCAGCCGCAAAGATTGAATCGGACTCTCGTAAAAAGTGAAGTAAATCATTTCAAACTTCGACTCGTTCGATCGATACCAAATGTAGTATTGCCTACTAGCTGGCAAAAAAAGACAAGGAGGAAGATCTGCATCTGCAAAAATTCCCCCTTGTCTGTTCGATCTTGAGTCGATTAGACATCTTCAAGGATTCTTGTGAGGTAGGCAGGAAAGCCATTGGTGTCAACTTAGGGCTAGAGCCATTGCTGTACCTCGATCTTCAACGGCACGCCAGAGGTTGAAAACCTCTGGCTAATAGCACAAGTCCACGCTCAGTGGACTAGGTTTACTGGAATTGAGTCCTCTTTAGAGGACTTTAACTATGAGGCAGGGGTTTTGAACCCCTGACGGATGAAGGCTTTGACCGTTAACTTGACAGCAATGGCATCTTGCCTGCCCTTTAGTTTAATTTCTGGAGATGTCGATCGCAGAGCTAATCTACCTAATTCGGCGGCAGGATAACTTTATCGATGACATGGATGACTCCGTTGCTAGCTTTGATATCAGGGGTGACAACGCGAGCATCATTGACTTTCACCGACTCGCCTAACTGGATGGTCACTGGATTGCCTTCAACGGTAGCCACTTCACCTGCTTTTAAGCTAGTGGAGGTGACAGCACCCGGAACGACGTGATAGGTCAAAATCTTGACCAGTTTGTCTTTATTTTCTGGCTTGAGTAACTCTTCTACCGTGCCTTCCGGTAGAGCCGCAAAAGCCTCATCGGTAGGGGCAAAAACGGTAAAAGGTCCTTTTCCTTGCAGTACCTCTTCTAAGCCAGCGGCTTTCAAAGCGGCGGTAAGAGTTTTGAAGGAGCCTTGCGAAGCAGCAATGTCAACAACTGTCTGCTGTCCTGTTTGACCTTTAACTTGAGAACTAGCTGTGGAACCAGCAGACCTGGAGGAACAAGATCCTGCTAAGGCAGCCTCACTCGCGAGCAGACTGGCGCTTGCCAGAGCGATCGTAGCTGCTAAAAGTTTCAAACCATTGAAAGAGCTAAACATGATGATTTCTTGGTGTGAGACAGCTTCTGTAACAGTGTAACGAAATATTAACTATTTGTAAACCTTTGTTGCGAAATTTTACCAAGATGTGTCGATCGCCCAATTTGATTTGAGCCGAGATCGATCGCCATCAGGCTTTTGGATCTCACACCAGGAACTAAGGATTGCAGTAAAAACATCGACCCGGATCGGCAGTTTCTCGATCGTCTGGGAAAAGGACTTCTCGGCTAAAATTGCACTTTTGGCATTGGTAGATGTCAGCTAAAGTCAATTCTGTCGGCAGACCGCACCAGGAGCAAGGCAATCCCTGTCGTCGTCGAATAACTGCAAATCCCGGACGCTGACACTGAGGGCAACATTGCTTCGCTACCTTAACCAAATCTTGAGTGGCTTGAGCGATTACCTGCATCCGCGTTGGGTTGTACATGGCCCGCATATCAGTTTCTAGATGCACGCGATCGAATTTAGCCAACATCGAGTTAACCACTTCAATCAGTCGATCTTCTGTGTCGATCCCCTTGAAGATCTCAGTTTGCGATCTCGCATCTGGATCTGCCATCGCCACCAAACCATGCTGGGGAAAACCAATTTTGTCGGCGAACGATCGTGCTTCTGCAACTGTTGTCACCTGTTGGTGACTGTAATTTGTCGCTGTAGACAACGCTTGCCCGACGATTTCTAAATCATTTTCTCGATCGACCAAGATCGCAAGTTCGCGATTACAGGAAATGTAAGGCATCAGGGGATGGGGGCCGAAAGAGCCTTCGTTGGCGACAGCTAAACTGTGACCCGTTAACTCCATGGCTGATTCGGCTTTGATTCTGGCGGTTTGCTGTTGGTCGCCAGGACGCTTAATGTCTCTAGTAAAAGTGCCGAAGCGATCGCTATCGAAGTTTTCGGGCAGCAGAATTCGTACTCCCAGTTCTGTTTCTAGAATTGGAGCCATTACCTGCTCTTTGCGGTGCATAGTGGCTAAAACTGCCGCGCGATCGGCAAACAATGAATCTGAAGACATGAAAAGTTATTCTGGGCTTGCAGTTTGATTCATCCGTCGGATCAACCAGTAACTAACTGACAGAGCTAAGCTAGCGATCGCTAAAGCAATTAAATCGATTTTGTCGTATTGTTTGGGATCGAAGATAATGATTTTCCGAGCGACAGCTATTAAAGCTGTCACCACAACCAATTCAACTTGAACGATATGTTTTTTCAGATAAGCAGTGATGTTTTCTAGTAGCTCCAGAGCGATTAATATGTTTAAAAATAGACCAAATATTTCAATCAATGTTTTATTGAAAAATCCAAATGGTTCAGTCGCCAATAAATCTTTGCATAGAATTAACACTAAATCAAATAGAGAAACGCTAATAACAATTATCAAAGCCACAGATAAAACTTTGGAAACCAAATTTTCAACTTTGTGAATTCCCCAAATAAAATTATCGTCGTTGAATATTCCGAGCAGTTTTTTTATCGATCTTAGCATAAATACCTAAACTGACTTAAAGTTGAATATCACTGTAATCTGAGTAGTAAGTAATAAGCAAGATAAAGATTTTCCAGCTTACTTATTACTTATTACTTGTTACTTATTACTTAACCGCATCGACTTTTTCCATCACTCCTTCTGGCTCCCCTTCTAAAGATACAGGTTCGCCAAATACAACTCGTAACAGCGGCGGAGCTAAGAAAGTTGTCAGAATCACCATGACGATAATCGCTACTTGTAAGGGTTTATCGAGAACCCCGCTAGCCGTCCCAATAGCTGCAAATACTAGCCCGACTTCACCTCGCGGAATCATGCCGATGCCGATCGCCAAGCGGTTAATTCCAGGTTGACCGAATACTGACCACCCAGTGACGACTTTGCCCAAAATGGCGACGACAATCAAGAAGGAGGCAATGATTAAACCGGCCCGATTTTCTGGATTAATCGGATTGAGAACCCCGATATCGGCTTTAGCACCTACCGTGACAAAGAAAATTGGGACTAAAATATCAGCGATCGGCATGATTTGTTCGTCGAGTTCGTTGCGCTCGTCGGTTTCATCTAAAACCAAACCAGCCGCAAACGAACCCAAGATTGCTTCTAAATGAATGGCGTTGCCGATAAAAGCCATGAAGAAGGCAAATATCATCGCTGGAACGATCAAATTCCCCCTAGTTTTCAAGATCTCAGTAGCCTTGACAAAGGCTTTATTAAATAAATTGCCCAGGAGAATTGCACCAACTAGAAAAACTGTCGCACTGACAATTAAATAGATGACATTGCCAATATCTACTTCACCAGTTTTAGCGAGGCTGGCTACCACTGCCAAAACCACGATGCCAATGATATCGTCGATTACGGCAGCACCGACAATAATCTGACCTTCCGCCGATTTGAGTTGTCCGAGTTCTGATAACACTTTGGAGGTAATGCCGATACTGGTAGCCGTTAGCGCCGCGCCAGCAAAAATCGCCGGAATGGCTGGAACGTGGAAGAACCACATTAAACCCGCCGTCCCTGCGCCAAATGGAACTGTTACCCCCACGCAAGCTACTATAGTCGCTTGCCAGCCAACTTTTTGCAGTTCTTTAACGTCGGATTCCAGACCGATTTCAAATAACAAGATGATGACACCCAGTTCGGCTAGCAACGAGACGATCTCGCTTTGAGAATCAAAGATGGACGTTACCGCTTCAGGGGTAAGATCGTCGATCGCTTGCAAGATCCACATCACTACTGAATCAGAAGCAGTAGCGCCGCTTTCGGGAAAAACGACGAGATGCAAGGCAGAAATTCCCACCACCACACCAGCAATCAACTCTCCTAAAACTGGAGGAAAGTCTAGCATCCTGGAAATTTCGGCTCCAACTTTACTAGCGATGTAGATAATGACTAAACTCAGCAGCACCCCAGTTAGCACGATGGGGGCGTATTGAGCCTCAGCAGTTGCCAGCAGGGGCAACTGGAAAGGAAATGTTAGTGAAGATATCCAAGTCATTGAATTCGGTTACTGTTTTGAAACGATCGTCTTTTCAGTTTCGCTCGATTTGCAGTTGATAAAGCGATCGCTATTTACCTTTCTCTTCGATCGGTGGAAAGTTTAGACTGGTTATGGGGCATAGGGCATAGGGCATGGGGCATTCTTTAGCCTAGTCCAAGTTGAATTACGGTAGGGTGTGTTAGACGGCGACAACCTCGATCCTGACTTCAATTCAACAGTCCGTCGCAGGAGCACCGTTTTGGATGTGTCACTAACGGCTAAGTGCAGCCGCACTCTCTTGGCGGTTTGCAACTAGGGCGACGGCTTGCCGCAAGGCCTCGGTTCGATCCATCAGGAGGCGATCGCCTGGAATCTTAGCGAACACGCCCAAGCGTTCTAACCGCTGCTTGATTTTACCTGCCGCCCCGACGATAAACACGTCAACTCCTCGATCGCACGCTTCCTTAATTGCATTCTCGATTTCTAGAGAAGCCGTCACCCCTAAGAGGGGAACGTCACTCAGATCGAGGACTAGGGCATCAGTATTTTTAATCGCTGCGTGTTCGCGAGCGATCGCTTTCGATACCCCAAAGATCATCGGCCCGCTGAGGTAGAACAGCAGCACTCGTCCCTTGGCTTGGTCTAGCAGCCGCTTTTCTTCGTCATTCAAGGTAATTTCATCGTCAGCATCGGTAATGGTTTTGACTTCCTTAGACTGAAGGTTGCTCAAACGTTCGATGGTGAGGATATTGGCGATAAATACTCCTATACCAACTGCCACGATCAGATCGACAAATACCGTCAGCAGCAACACGCCGTACATGATCAGCGACCCTTTAGCGGAAACTTTATGCGATCGCTTGAGGAAACTCCAATCGAGAATGTCGATCCCGACTTTGAGGGCAATCCCCGCTAGTACCGCCATCGGAATGCTTTGAGTCAGGTTAGCCGCCCCTAAAACCACGACTAACAAAATTAAGGCGCGAGTCAAGCCAGATAAAGCAGTGCTAGCACCAGTTTGGATATTGACGACTGTACCCATCGTTGCCCCAGCACCGGGCAAGCCGCCCAATAAACCGGAAACTAGGTTGCCAATGCCTTGACCGATTAATTCCTTATCGGATTTGTGTTCGGTACGGGTTAAGCTGTCGGCAATGACGGCGGTGAGTAAGGTATCGATGCACCCCAGCAGCCCCAGGACAGCACCATCAACCACCATAATCGTGATTTGCTGGAGAGTAAAAGTCGGCAGTTGCAACTTGGGCAAACTAGTAGCGATCGGGGCCACGGTGCCGATGGTGCGGATATCAGAGTTAGCAAAAGCTGTTAAGGCTACAACCGTACCGACGATTAATGCCAGCAGTTGGGGTGGGATGAAACGCTTGAATTTCTTTGGCATCAAGAACAGAATTGCCAGCGTTATCGCTCCCAAAGTGGCTTCGACGGGATTGATGTTAGATAAAAGCTGGGGCAGGTTTTGCACCGTACCGATCACCCCACCTTTGGGCGTAGGCTGACCGACAAACGGGGCAATTTGCAAGATGATGAGAATGACACCAATTCCCGACATGAAGCCGGAAATCACGCTGTAGGGCATCAGGGTGATGTATTTCCCCAGTTTGAAGATGCCGAAGACAATTTGAAATATTCCAGCCAGCATGACGACGGTAAACGCCATGGCTAAGCCTTGTTCGGGATTGGCAGCGGTGAGGTTAGCGACGATCGCCGTCATCACCACCGTCATCGGCCCGGTGGGTTCGGAAATCAGAGTGGGCGTGCCGCCAAATAGGGCCGCAAAAAAGCCGACGCACACAGCACCGTAAAGACCTGCGATCGGCCCGGCCCCAGAAGCCACGCCGAAGGCTAGCGCTAGGGGCAGCGAAACTATAGCAGCCGTTACACCGCCAAAGAGGTCGCCGCGCAAGTTATTGAACTCAATACGATTAGTTATTGACATGACCAGCCAATTATATAGAGACAGAGATCCCTGAGACAGAGAATCCTTTTGAGTAATTCTCGATGCAGACATTTAAACTTTAGTCTTTGGCAAATCGACATTAAGTTTTCAGTCTATTGACTTTATTAAAAAATAATTAATTACCCATTGATTTTTTTTTATATAATCTTAATAAAATTAGTAGTAAAGAGCTAATTTATTGCTGTTCTGGAGTTTTGAGCATTTATCGCGAGTCTATTTCATTGGCGAACAATCTTGTAGGGTAGTCAGGAAAGCCTGCCTGGGGGACAGCCGGGACGGCTAGATCGCAATTTCATGAATAATTTAGACTGGCTATATATTCGAGTAGTTAAGCCAAGAAACATAGAAAAAATACAATGGATAAAAGAGATTTTATCTAAATCGTTTCAATAGATAAACCTCAATCATCGAGCCGTTATTTATGATAATTTTTTGATAAAAAGCTTTATCCTAGCGGTTGTAGACGACGAACCGTTTAGGCAATCGGCTCGTCTAAATGCTCGACAACTGCCTGATAGAAGTTGAGTACGTGATGGTCTAGCAGGCGGTAAAATACGTGCCGTCCTTGCTTGCGAGAACTGACGAGCCGAATTGTCCGTAGCATTCTTAACTGATGGGAGACGGCTGATTCATTCATACCCACAGCCGTTGCCAAGTCACCTACGCACATCTCCTGGGTTGCCAAAATTGAAAGAATTCGCAGTCGATTGGGATCGGCCAGAAAACCGAGAAACTCCGCCATGCGCTGGGCTTTTTCGCTGCTGAGTGGTTTCTGGGACAGCAGTGCGGTAGAGCCAGCATGACTGGCATGGGGAAGATCGCAACAGAATTCTTCTTCATTTTGAGGAATTTCTGAGATGGGTTCGGCAGATCGATCGAGCATTTAGAGAGGTAATTAAAGAAGAATACAGAAGTTCATTTGTAGGAGCAGGTTGTGCCAGCGATGTTAGCCTCATATTAAATCCGGTTCTCATACTCTACCAACCAGCCCTCACCCCCAACCCCTCTCCCACCTCTCCCTAGCCCTCCCCTACGAGGGGAGGGAAAAGGAAGTTTCTTGTTTACTGGAGAGGGGAGCCAGATGCGGGGTCAGGAAAGATGGTTTTGGCAACCGGATTTGGGATCGCACCATCAACATCAAAGCAAACCCGCCCTGCCACACGTTTGAATGATGAATAGAATTCAGGAGTAGAGACGCGAGATCTCGCGTCTGCATAGAAGTTCAGGAATGACAACCGCAGCCCGTGTGACCGCAACCTGAGCCTTCAGCGTGTCCGTTGGCACAAGCATCCCCGCAGTAGGCTTTGCCATCTTTCATGACGGCATCGCTCAAATTCACGACGCAAAGGCAATCCGGGCAAGCACACTTCATTTGAGTCACTGTAGTCATGGGAATTCTCCAAAACAATCTTCTCTATTATATTAATACCTGAACAGCAATTCAGATATTCAGTTATTATAAATCTTTACGATCGCCCTTGAGGCACAATACGGCAACTTCTTACACCTTTTCTACGTCAAACACAACAGTCCGAAGGATGAAAAACTGGGGATATTGGGCTTGCCATTTCATCCATCAATTAACTGCGAATTGAACTCGATCGTGCGTGTCTTCTCCTACCCTCTCATCTATCTCGGCCTAGCTCTAATCGTGGGAGCCAGTGCTGCTAAACCTATTGCCTCTAAAAATCGAACCTCTACCATTTTACCGAAACCTCTAGCAACTGCTGTCCTGCAAAATCTCAGCAGCTTGACAGGTTTACCCCAAACAAAGTTCAAAGTTGCCAAAGTGGAACCTGCTACCTGGCAAGATTGCTTGCTCGATAGTTCTGGTGTCGCGCCCTTAGAACCTTGCCAAGCAGTCTCCCGTGCGGGATGGCGTGCGACTGTAGCGGCAAAAGGACAAAACTGGATCTATTACGTCACTACTGACGGGCAAATTACTCTCGATAGTCCTGCCAGCCTGAGTTCGCTAGTTAAAGATACCTTAGTCCAAAAACTACCAATTCCCAATTGGGAAATTTTAGCTGCCGAACCGACATCTGAGATCGATCGCTGTCAGTCACGGAATTCCTGTGCCAGCGGCTATCGTTTGGGGTGGCGGCTCTTGGTTCGAGGACAAGCGCAGGTGTATCATCTTTACCACCTCAGTTTGACCGGGCAAAATCTCACTCAGAGAAGCTTGAAAAGTTTCTTGCCTCAGAAGATGGCACAACTGCCCCCAGCAGCAGGGGATGCAGTCATCCGAGACGTGCGCGATCGATTGAACTTTTTGCCCCCTAACTTGCGAGTCGAAAGCATCAAACCCATTACCTGGAGTTACTGCGGCGGCGGGCCAGATCGTCCCAGTCTTCGACCTGTGGGCGCTTGTCCTGTAGGTAGCGTATCGGGTTGGCAGATGGTAGTGATAGGCGGTCCGATTCGGTGGGTTTACTACCTCGAAAAGAACTCGGTTGAGTCTGCTGACTTCATTCCTACTCCTGACGGACTCCAAAGCGTACCTTTAGAAGTGCGACAAGCAGCGCTAGCCGATACAGCTAAAAGGACGGGAGTTTCCCCATCGCAGCTAAGGGTTGAGTGGGTAGAGGCGAAACTGTTCGATCGCTGCCTCAATGTCGATAACCAAAAACTCAACTGTCGCCAAGGCATTCAACCGGGATGGGAGGTTTTGGTGTTAAGTGGGAAAGTTAGTAATAACTCTAGCCTGCAAACTGAATCGCATACCTATCACGTCAATCTCACTGGCAATAATGTCCGATTTGTCAGACAGGGCTTTTGGGCACCACCGCCTTAACAATTTGCAGTTTTCAATTCGCAATTCGCAATTAAGTCGTAGGTTGGGTTGACGTTAGGAAACCCAACGACCCCAACCATAATGCCTCATTTTACCTAATTATTTCGATCGAAAGTCATAAAGTAAATGCTTACCAAAAAATTCAGTCAATTAAATTGGGCGATCGCCTCGATCGCAATTTTGGGGACTCTAGGGGCCAGTACCCCGATTAATTCAACTCCAGCTACTAATTTAGTGGCGCAGCAGCAGCCGAATTGGAAAATTGCGATCGAACCTCAATTTCATGACGCTGGCCCTTTTTCTCAAGGTTTAGCCAGAGTCGGAATTGGACAGCCCAGAGATCCCGGTTACGGTTATAAAAATATCGATAAATATGGCTACATCGACAAAACCGGAAAATTAGTAATTCCTTTTCAATTCCCACGAGCAGGAGATTTTTCTGAAGGGTTAGCCGCAGTTGTAGTTGATTCTAATGGTGACGGTAGCACTGATGGCTATGGCTATATAGATAAAACTGGAAAAACTGTAATTCAGCCGCAATTTGATGATGCAGGGAACTTTTCTGAGGGATTAGCGCCAGTAAAAATTAATACTAAGTGGGGATATATTAACAAACAAGGCAAGGTAATTATTTCGCCTCAGTTTGATGATGCCGATCGATTTGCTGAAGGACTGGCAGTAGTAGGAAAGAATACTCGAAATTCAGATAATCCTTATGGATCTAAGTACGGTTATATCGACAAAAAAGGCAAGCTGGCTATTCCTTTAAAGTTCTCTACAGCTAAAAGTTTCTCTGAAGGATTAGCCGCAGCAGAATCTACCTCTGGTAAAACCAAAGGTTATATTAATAAAAAAGGTAAGTTTGTCATTAGAAATGAAAGACTAGATACCTATTCTGTTGGAGGCTTCTCATCTGGATTGGCAGTCGTAGAGCTAAACGGTGGAGCGTGTTCTGCTGCGAACTACTGCGGTTACAGCTATATCAGTAAAGCGGGAAAAGCAGTCATTCAATCTCCTGAAGATCGTGAAGATCGATCGGATTATACTGGAGCACAAACTTTTTCTGAAGGTTTAGCAGCAGTGGCCACGGGTGGTGGCGGTAGAGATGCAGGCGGTTGGTATCCTGCCGATAATTGGGGCTATATTAACAAAAGTGGCAAGTTTGTTATCGCACCCCAATTTAGTGATGCTGGCAGCTTTTCTGAAGGGCTAGCACCAGTAGAAATTGGAGGTAAGTATGGCTATATCGGCTTGTTGAGAAATTGATACTAAATCACAGTTATATCAAATCAGATTTCCACAGTCTTGAATCCAGCCCTCACCCTCAACGCCCTTACAGGTGTATGTTTTTAAAAATTGGCTCTGTGAGCGATGAGTAGACGACGAAAACAATGGCTTTTCTTCCCCTGCTCCCTCTGCATCCACTACATCCCCTGCTCCAGAACCACCCCAAATCTCAAAAACATACCCTTGAAAGGTGGGAGAGGGGAACCAGAAATATTCCTCCTGGTTTAGGATGGCTATAGTCGAACGACTCGATCGCTATTAATTGCCAACCTTACCAACAATTTGTTCATGGACAGCAACGATCGCCCAGCAGATTTACCACCCCTACACGATCGCTATCTAGAGGTAATCGATCGCATTACAGATACGATCTTGAAAGGTAAAATCCGCTCGCAAGAGCAGATCTATCAAATGCTGGTGGCAGACGTACAACTGGGGACGGGGGAAATCTTTGAACGCTGTTTGAGCGATCGCCTCAATGCCGTACAAGCAGATCTCGATAACCTCAAAAATCCCGGACAGTTGTTTCAAAGAGAAAGTCCAGAGATAAAGCAAGCTCGCTTCGAGCGATCGCAGAGAGCTTTGCGAGAAATCGAGAAACAATGGGAGCGCTGGCAGCAGCAAAATCGACTCCAAGGGGCGATCGCCGCAGCAGTTCGACAAGTTATGACTGCACCGGAAGGCGATCGATTTACGGCTTTGTTACGAGCGATCGATCCCAACCAACAACAGGTTTTTAGCTTCAGTCAGTTGCAACAACTGGCTCGAGCTTTAAAAGCGGCAGTGGAATCCAGCGGGGATGAGGAACTGAATCGAGAAATGCAGGCACTAGCTGCGGGCCTCGATCGCGGTTTAGTATCTTGTCAGCAATTAGAAGGGCATTTGGTGCGCTGGATCTACGAAGATAGCAGCAGGCAAGAGTTGGGATTTGGCAATGCGGCATCCGACGGGCGAAATCCTTGGGCGATGTGGGCCAAACAGGTAACGAGTCCCCTACCGCAGATAGTGTTTGCTACCTTGGCGGGCGATGGTTCAGTAGTTGAGGCGATCGCTCGTCAACCCAATTTAGGTTTGAGTGCTTGGGTAGAGTTAGCCGTCATCCTCCAAAGCTTGCAAGGCGGCTTAGTGGCATGGTTTGAACAACAGCCTTACAACTCTCAATGGGGAACTTCTGCTTCTAGTGCGACTTTTTTAGCTTTTACAAGTATTTGGTGTCAGCTATCGGCTGGTTGCCAGCAAGCTGTCGCGATTAACTCCACGAATCGAGAAGTCTTGGCTCAGGGGTGTTTTCAGATCGCTTTACAGATTTTACGGACGTTTGCGCGGCGATCGTATTTCCCTCTTTACGGCGGATTTTTTGCCTTGTTTGGCGACAACTATCTGCGGGATGCCCTCAACTATCTAGATGCACCGCTGCGACAAGCTGAGGGGACGCAGGAAAAGGCGCGAATTTTGACTTTATTGGGGTATTCGCAGCGGGTAGTCGGGCAATACGAATCGGCTAGAACGTTCCATCAAGAAGCGTTGGAGATTGCCCAAAGAGATGGCGATCGCCCTTGCGAAATTGCCAATTTCAACCACCTCAGCCGAATTGAAGTGGCGCAAAAAAATTACGATCGGGCAATTAACTACAGTCAGCGGGCATTAATTTTAGCTCGCCAGACAGGCGATAAGTTAGGAGAAGCCAACGCCCTAGCAACCTTGGGTTATAGCGAAGTGTTCTCGGCCCGGCAACTCGAACGGATCGAACCAGAGGTTTACGAACGGGCGATCGCCTATTTGCAACAAGGTCTAAATTTGTCGGAAAGATTGGGGGATAATCAAAGTCAAGTCCTCTGTAGCAACAGTCTGGGAATTGCCCACGTAGTTGCCGGAGATCCTCAAGCGGCGCTACCAGAGTTGAAGAAAGGAGCAAAAGCGGTGCAGTTGTTAGGCGATCGCTACCTGCAAGGTTTGAACTTTACCTACCAAGCGGAAGCTTACTACAGCCTGCAAGACCAAAAAGCAGCGATTTATTATGCCTGTTTGGGGATGTATATCTTAGAACAAATTGCCGCTAGCGAGTGGCATCAACCCGCAGGTTTGTTAACAGTTTTGCAAGGACAAATGGGCGTAGAAGCTTTTCAGCAATTATTGGCGCAGCTACGCCCTGAAATTATTCCCGTGATTGGGGTTGATGGCTACGACCATTTACCGCAGTTGTTAGAAGAGGGGCGATCGACCTAACGGCCCAAGCTCCGCGACGGCGGCCACGAGACGTGCTGATTGCAACCACGACGGCCCGCTACCGTTTGCTGAAAGGTTGCAGGGTCATTCTCGCTGCTCCGTCGAAAGTCTGTGCAACTCAAATGTGCCGCGCAAGGTCAGTAACTCACGCATGAATGCAAAGGCAGAGTAGCCTGCGAGCAAGCCAACGAAAGCGCGACCTCGGAAAACGTAGAACGCCAACGCTAATAGCACTGCCATGCTGAACCAAAACGTGTAGATGTAATACCGCCCACTGCGAGATGAACTCAAAGCACGGCGAACCTCGATCGTGGACTGAGCAGCGAGCAAAGCTCGCGACGACTCTCGCAAAGCACGAAGCTGAATGATGCCAGCGCAAGCTCCCAGCACCATGCCGCTGCCGAGAAACAGCCACGGAGTCGGTGACGCAACGACTGCTACAGAAAGCGCAACAACGCTCCAAATCACCAGCAGTCTGATGTTTGTCTTTGGCTGAAGGCTTGTGTGCATGACTTGCGTAGTCGGCTAACTATGTAATTAGACTGAAGTTTTCCGCATTTTTCTATGCCTACTTAGTATAAACCAGATTCCAACTCACCACTCTAGCTGGCGATCGCACTCTTCGATCGGTGTTGCCAATCCTTCCCGAATCGATTCTCGCATTCCTGGCACTGATAGCAGATAAAGCGTTTCTTGCACCGATGCCCAGTCAGTTTCAGATAACAACACCGCATTGCTACCTTTTTCTACAATAACGATCGGTTGATGCGACTGGCTCACTGCATCGATTAAATCCTGCAACTGCTGTTGAGCTTCATTAACTGGAATCATATTCTCTATCCGCTTCGACCTGCTATTCTAGCCGATCTCCAGTGGTTGTTGGCAATTTCTGAGGCGATCGCTCATGTAGAGAAAGTGCGTTGGCGTAGCCTGTGCGTAGCACGTATCGCTATATCTAATACAGCGTTTTTCCTAAAAAACTCAAGGTTGAAAGCGAAGGTGTTGAAGCGATCGCACTTGGGCAATAGCTTCAAAATCGCGATCGTTGTGAATCAAAAGTAAGTTATTTTCCAGTGCGGCTTGAGCAATACAACAATCGATCGGACTGCGAACGGTAAGCCCTTGCCGACGCAATTCATAGTAGATGCGAGCGGCTGCTTGCCAAGAGTGAATCGTCAGTTCGACGTAATCTTGGTTTTCCAAGTAAGTAGAAAGGAGAGTCCATTCTTGCTCGTTGAGGCTACCTTGAAGCAATTCAAGTTGAGTGAATCGGGTGAGTAGAACGTTTCGATCGGCAATTATAGTTTCAAGCTGCTGGCGAACTTGACCGCTGCGATCGCGGAACACGCCGATCCAAACAGATGTATCAATCAGCAACATGACGAGTTTCGCGCATGGCTTTGTAGTCAAAGTCTGGAGCCAACTGAATTTGTCCCGCGAGGTCGAGAAGATTATTTTTGCGGCCCGATGCGATCGAGGAACCACTTCGCGATCGCACGAGTTCTTGCAAAGCCAGATTCACCAGTTCTTGTTGGGTAGTAAGGTTACTAAGTTGTAAGGCTTCCTTGAGAAGCGATTCATCAACATCAAGGGTAATTTGCATAGAAATGAATATCAGTTGAAATAGGCACGATCGTTACTTTTCACATTTTAATCCAACACTATCTAGAACGCTAAGATGGTCGGTATCGAGAATATACATCTACTCATCAGATGGCTCTGTAGAACTTTGCCGGAGAGAATCGCGATACTCGCGTCCCAGCCGCATCGCCTCATCATAAGCTGAGTTGTCAGCAAATGTTACAGCAATTTTCTGCCACCACGATTTGGAGGATGAATCGTTTTCTAACTTGTTTCTCAGCCGTGCAACTTCAGCTTCTAAATTTGCTACCCGTTCTTCTAACCGTTCAGGCATTGGCGATCGACCTCATTTCAACTCAAGTCTTACTTCAATCGTAGTTTACTGTTTGATATTTTGCACTCAGAATTTAAAAGTCGCGGGGCGCATTCATCAAGCAGAATTCGCATAGGTTGTTAGCATTTCCTTAGCTAATTCCAAAGCCGCGATCGCTTGCTCGCGGCTAACACTGGGAAAACGATCCAAGAATATATCTAGTGAATCGCCAGCTTCGAGATAATCGAGCAAAGTTTTTATTGGTACGCGAGTTCCCACAAAAACAGTGGTTCCTCCCAGAATATCAGGGTCGCTATGAATAACACGTGCTGCGGTTGTCATATCAGTTATCCAGCAACAATAATTTCTCCGATCTTAGCTTACAATTCACGGCTCACAATCTCCTGAAAACTGGCGATCGCACTTTTCGATCGGTGTTGCTAACCCTTCCCGAATCGATATTGCGATCGATGTGACTCAAAAGAAAGTGTGGAGCGATCGCATATAGAAAGAAATCACCCGTGGCGAAGGATTTCATCGAGATCTCTTACTCTGTTAGCTGCAATGTCTACCTCGGCTTTGGGAAAGCGTCCTCAATCCTAAACTTATAGTAATTTGTGAAAATCGGGACGATCTTGCAGCATTTTTAGCAGTTGTTTGATGTCCTGGGTGCGGTGTTTGTTGACGATTAGGGTGACATGGCGATCGCGTACTACTACTACATCTTCTAACCCAATAGTGCAGATCGCTTCTTCCTTATCGACAGCGTAGAAAATCGATCCGGTGGTATCTAGTCCTAAATGGTTAGCTAGTTCGACATTGGGAGCATCCCGATTCAACAGCCGTTCTAGAGCGTTCCAGTCTCCCAAATCGTCCCAACCGAAGGAAGCCGGGAGGACGTAGGCTAGTTGAGTCTTTTCCATCAAAGCGTAGTCGATACTCTTTTTCGACAACTCGCTATAAGCAGCGACTCCCTTTTCGGCTAAGGGGGCGACAATTTCGGGGGCATGGGTGCGTAATTCGGCTAACACCACACCAGCGCGAAAAACAAACATCCCGCTATTCCAGGTATAAGGACAACAGCCGCTGCTGTCTTTGGTGGCGAGAAACTTTTCTGCCGTGTCCATATCTGGTTTTTCGCGAAAACAGTTGACTCGATAAGCTGGCAAATCTCTGAAAGTGCCCGCCCGATCTCCTTGTTCGATGTATCCGTAGCCCGTGGAAGGATAGCTAGGGGTAATTCCCAAGGTGACGATCGCTGGTTGGGTGGTTGCCAGTTCTACTGCTGCTTTGAGGGTATTTTGAAAAGCTGGCTCGTCACCAATCCAATGATCGGCAGGGAAAAATCCGATCGCGGCTTCTTCTCCATAACGTCGGGCTATTTCTATGGAAGTCCACGCCACCGCTGGAGCAGTATCTTTGCCTTCTGGTTCTAGAAGTAAGTTAGTTTCTGGAAGTTGGGGCAGGTGCGATCGCACTTGTGCGGCTAAACGGGCAGATGTCACCACCCATAACTGTTCCCAGCCTCCAGCTAGGGGGAGCAAGCGATCGGCTGTAGCTTGCAATAAACTCTTACCAGTGCCATCCAGACATAAAAACTGTTTGGGCTGGTGTTGGCGGCTTAGAGGCCAAAAACGTTCTCCTTTGCCACCAGCCAGAATTACGGGGATTAACGAGTTAGTCATAAGTTGAAGGCGATCGCTAGAATTTTGCTAACAGTTAATTATTAACTTGCCCAGATCCGATTATCTACTAACTTTTTGCCTTCACCTTACTCTATCCTGCAAGGCTATGGTGCATACACGAGTTATCGGTTATGCCACTCGACATCCAGATCCCCCTAAATCCCCCTTAAAAAGGGGGGCTTTGAGAATGTTTCCCCTTGCTTGGTGCAAGCTGCAACTAATTAAACCGATTCCATATGACGCAGAGATAACCATCAGGCGATCGCTCTGCTGCTAAATTCACGGCTGGGGCTGTGGCAAGATGTTAGAAGGAATTCACTGCTGACTTTTCCATGACTTCAAGCACCCCCAACCTGCCAACCCAATACGACCCCTTTACCACCGAAGCTAAGTGGCAAAAGCAATGGGAAGAGAGCCAAGCTTTCAAAGCCGATCCAGAACGGGGCGGCGAACCTTACAGTATGGTGATTCCGCCGCCTAACGTTACGGGCAGCTTGCACATGGGTCACGCTTTGGGACATACGATCATGGATATCCTCGTCCGCTATCACCGGATGAAGGGATTGAACACTATGTGGTTGCCCGGAACCGATCATGCCAGTATTGCCGTTCATACCATGCTGGAAAAGGAGTTGCAAAAAGAGGGTAAGACCCGCTACCAATTGGGACGAGAGAAATTCTTAGAACGCGCTTGGCAGTGGAAGCAAGATTCTGAGGGCACAATTGTCGGTCAGATGCGGCGGTTGGGATTGTCGGTAGATTGGTCGCGGGAACGCTTCACCATGGATGAGGGCTTGTCCGAGGCAGTGCGGGAAGCCTTTGTCAGGATGTCCGACGAGGGGTTAATTTATCGGGGTAAATACTTGGTGAATTGGTGTCCGGCTTCTCAGTCGGCAGTTTCAGATTTAGAAGTAGAAGATCGTCCCACCAACGGGCATCTATGGCATTTCCGCTATCCCTTGACCGATCGTTCGGGCTACGTCGAAGTAGCAACTACTCGCCCCGAAACCATGTTGGGCGATACAGCCGTGGCGGTGAATCCCAAAGATCCGCGCTATCAAAAATTGGTGGGGAAAACGGTAACTCTGCCGATTATGAATCGGGAAATCCCAATAATTGCTGACGAACTGGTCGATCCAGAATTCGGTACGGGTTGCGTCAAAGTGACACCTGCCCACGATCCGAACGACTTCGAGATGGGCAATCGCCATCAGTTGCCCTTCATCAACATTATGAATAAGGACGGCACGTTAAACGAAAATGCCGGACCGTTTGTCGGACAAGATCGATTTGTCGCCCGCGAGGGGGTGGTGCAGCGGTTGGAAGCCGACGGTTTCTTGGTAAAAATAGAAGACTACCAGCATTCTGTACCCTACAGCGATCGCGGTAAAGTACCGATCGAACCTCTACTATCTACGCAATGGTTCGTCAAGATTGAATCTTTGGCAAAAACTGCCCTGCAATTCCTAGACGGGAAGAATTCACCGCAGTTCGTCCCCCACCGCTGGACGAAGGTTTATCGCGACTGGTTGGTGAAATTAAAAGATTGGTGCATCTCGCGCCAACTGTGGTGGGGACATCAAATCCCGGCTTGGTACGCCGTCAGCGAAACTGGGGGAGAGATTACTGAGGAAACGCCGTTCGTAGTGGGGAGAAATGAGGCTGAGGCTAAAGAGAAAGCGATCGCTAAATTCGGCAAACAGGTCAAATTAAAGCAAGATGAAGACGTACTCGATACCTGGTTTTCTTCGGGATTGTGGCCGTTTTCGACTTTAGGCTGGCCGGAAACCACCCGCGATTTAGAGGCTTATTATCCTACAACTACTCTAGTTACCGGATTTGACATCATCTTTTTCTGGGTAGCGCGGATGACTATGATGGCGGGACATTTCACCGAGAGAATGCCGTTTAAAGATGTCTACATCCACGGTTTGGTGTTAGATGAAAACGGCAAAAAAATGTCTAAAACTGCTGGCAATGGCATCGATCCGCTGTTAATGATGGACAAATACGGCACCGATGCTTTGCGCTACACGTTAGTTAGAGAAGTAGCTGGGGCCGGGCAAGATATTAGCTTTAGGTTAAATCGGGCAATTTATGAGTTGAATTTGCTGCGAAAGGCGATCGAGTCTACACCCTCTTCAGATTTGCTGGAAAAATTAAACAAAGAACTCAAGGAGTTAAAAAATAAGGTCGATCGACTAAAAGCGAAAGCCTCGCAGAATCAATCTTTGTCTTTTTCGGAGTTGATTAAGACGTTAGAAAAAGAGCTAAAAGCTGCCTCCAAGCAACCTGCGACTGAGTGGCAAAAAGCCTTGTCAGAAAAGCTCGATCGCTTAGAAACAGTTTTTCAGGAACGAGAACCTTTGTCGGAATCTGTAGAAGCATCTCGCAACTTCACCAACAAGCTGTGGAATGCTTCTCGGTTTGTGATGATGAATCTGGATGGTAAAACTCCAAAACAATTGGGGGAGACGTTCCATGGAACGTCTCTACAATTACAATTGTGCGATCGCTGGATTCTGTCTCGCTACCATCAGGTGGTGCAACAAACCAGCAAATACATCGAAGCCTACGGACTCGGCGAAGCCGCTAAAGGACTTTACGAGTTCATCTGGGGAGATTTTTGCGATTGGTACATCGAACTGGTGAAATCTCGCCTGCAAAAAGACGCAGATCCAACGTCGCGGCAAGTGGCACAACAAACTTTAGCTTACGTGTTGGAAGGGATTTTGAAATTACTCCATCCCTTTATGCCTCACATCACCGAAGAAATCTGGCAAACTTTAGCACAGGCTGGAGACAATGAAACCCTGGCATTACAAAGTTATCCAGAAGCAGATTTAAATTTGATTTCTCCCGATTTAGAACAGGACTTTGAATTGCTAATTGGCACAATTCGTACTATTCGCAACTTGCGATCGGAAGCTGACATCAAACCAGGGGTAAAAATAGCGGCAATTTTGCAAACTGAAAACGACAAGGAACGGGAAATTCTCAATACTGGGGAGTCTTACATTACTGATTTGGGTAAAGTCGATCGACTAACTATTACCCAAACTTTAGAACAAGAACCAGAACAAACGATCGCTAGCGTCATTGGCACGGTACAAGTTTTAGTTCCGCTTACAGGGGTAGTAGATATAACAGCTTTACGCGCCAAATTAGAGAAAAAGTTGAGCAAAATCGAAGCCGAAATTAAATCTTTGCAAGCCCGATTGGAAAATCCCAACTTTGTCGGCAAAGCTGCACCAGAAGTAGTTCAAGGCGCTAGAGATGCTTTAGCCGAGTTAGAAAAACAAGCCGAAATTTTGCGCGATCGCTTGCGGCAACTCCAAGGTTAGGAGTTATATTCGATATCAAGAGTTCTGATTCAGGAGAGAACAACCCGAAAACCAATATCTTGTTCCTTCTCGCGTCGATTATGTTTTCTCCGAAACGCGCAACGGCACTCACGAGGATTGACTTTCCACGAACCACCACGTAACAAGTAGTGTTTCTCATCTTCTTTAGATTCCCAGACACTTCCATCTGAAGGCGCACCTTGGTAATTTTCATGCCAAGGATCGGCACACCATTCCCAGACATTTCCGTGAAGATCGTACAGTCCAAAAGCGTTAGCAGGAAAACTGCATACAGGGGTTGTTTCTTGGCGATTAATTCCTTGTGGTGCTAATTCATAACGATCCCCGTTGTAGTTGGCTACTTCTGTGCTAATTGTTTGCCCAAAGTAGAAAGGTGTCGTTGTTCCGGCTCTACAAGCGTATTCCCACTCAGCTTCTGTTGGCAATCGGTAATTTTTTCCGGTTTTTTGTGAGAGGATTTGACAAAAATCATCGGCATCATACCACAAAATGTTTTCTACAGGTCTTTTATTCCCACTAAAATGAGATGGCTTGTCACCTATCAAGGCTTCCCATTGTTCTTGAGTTACTGGATACTTACCCACGAAAAATGGTGGTAGGGTTACTTGATGCTGTGGTTTTTCAGAATCGGCTCGTCCTTCCTCTTTATCTGATGAACCCATGATAAACGTGCCACCAGGAATCGATACCATTTCTAAAATTACTCCTGCTCCTAAATCTTCAGCAAAAAATTCCGCCCGTCCATGAATTTTTCTAATTATTCTACCTGTAACACTTAAATTTACCATTTCAAATTCAAAACGCCTTAATTCAGTATTTTTAGTTTTTATAGGAGTATTTTCAGAAAAAGAAATACTGATTTTAGGAGCAATTTCAGTCTCTTGTCCGCTTGAGTCAGGTGGGGTAACAATTATTCTTTTAGAGCTTAGATCTATAATTGTTTGTCGAGCAAATTGATAGCGATGATTAGTAGCATTATCAATCAATTTGTCAAGAATTTTACCCAATTCATCGCTTACTGGGTTATCGACTAAAAATTGTCGCCACACCCAAGCATTTTCAGCAACATCAAATAGTTCAAACGGCGAGATTCCGGTGAGTAAATAAATGCAAGTTACCCCTAAGCTATATAAATCGCTAGCAAAAACCGCTTTGCCTCTGCTTTGTTCCGGGGCAATATATTCCGCAGTTCCAATTACTGTTCCAGTTTTAATAAACGCCGTTCCAGTCGCATATTTAGCTGCGCCAAAATCTACTAAGACTAGATCCCCCCAACCCCCCTTAACAAAGGGGGATATGGAACGAAGAATAATGTTTTCTGGCTTGATATCTCGATGAATAACATGATGTGAGTGAATAAATTCTAATATTGGCAATAAACTAATTAACAGATGACGAATTTGGGCTTCATTGAAAGTGCCTTCTGTTTTTAATATCTGGGCTAAATTTTGTCCATCAATCAATTGTTGCACCAAATACTGCTGGTTATCTTCGGTAAAGTGCGCTAACAGTTCGGGGATCTGCGGATGGTTGCCCAAATCATCTAAGCGCACGGCTTCTCGCTCGAAGAGTTCAGCCGCTTTTTGAGCGTTATCTGTGCCTTGGGCCTGGGGGTAAAACTGTTTAATTACACATTGAGGTTTGGAGGGTTTATCTTCATCAGTTGCGAGGAAGGTTTTGCCGAAACCGCCTTGTCCAATAACTTTGATAGCGCGGTAACGTTCTCGCAGCAATAGTTTTGAACCACAGTTTTGGCAATATTTTCTGCTAGGTGGGTTTTCGTTTTTTTGGCAGTTGGGGTTGAGACAATAGCTCATAGGGTAGTGCAGGGAAATTTAAATCTATAATGAAGCATTTTATATTGCCAAATCTAGACTTTAGCTTTATTGTCGCCCTGTCATAGCCATGACAGCATCAACCGTAAGTTCTGGCAGATCGCCCAAACTGGGCAAAACGTCCGTTCTCGAACAAATTATCGGCAACTCGTCTCGCTGCCAAACCCAGATTTGCTGGCTGTTTGGATCGATTAACCAGGCTAATTGAGTGCCGTTACTCAAACAATGAAGGATTTTGTTTTGCAGATCCAGGGTGCTTTGGTCGGGCGATCGAATTTCAATTAACCTGTCTGGCGCACCATTCAGCGGGCCGTCTTCAGCCGGAAGGCGATCGATCGCCACCACGGAAATATCAGGTACAGGAGAGTAGGGAGGCACGATACAGCGTAACTCTTGCACCGCCTCAAAGCGATCGGTGCGATCGTTGATGAAATTTACTAGATTGCGTTGCAGGCGCGAATGAAACAGGGTTGGCATTGGCTTTTGGATCGGATGTCCGCTAATTAACTCCCAAGCTGGAGATGTTTCAATATTGGGTTGAGCCAGAAATTCTAATAGTGGGGTAGTTGTAAGTGAATTCATCATGACTACAAAAATTAGGTTTCCAGCCTTAACAAACATCAGATGAGAGTTTTAGCTGTGTTTCACTTCGTTTAACCCAGTCTACCAAGTCGATTATTGAGTTTGGCGATCGCCTAAAATAACTAGCGTTAAGATCCAGACAATAAACTTATGGAACCAACTGTAGTGAAATCAATGAGAGACAAAAATATGAACGCCCAGCTAGTTGACTCCATTATCCAGGTAGTTCGAGCCTTACCCAAGGCAGAGCAGAAACTTCTGATAGAGAGGATTAATTTACTAGCAACCGAGGCACAACCAACTGAAGAACCTTTAAAACAGTCAGAGATGACCTCTACTGTTGCACCCAGCCAAGTACCAATTGACGAAGAAGCTTGGGAAGTTTGGCGATCGCTAGGGGATGATGCCATTCCTGGTAATTTAGAAAATCCATCTGTTAACCACGATCGGTATCTCTATTCCAAAGCTGAATGAAGAGAATATTTGTAGATACTAGTGCTTTCGCTGCCTTAGCTGATAGTAAAGATGATAATCATACCAAAGCAGTGGAATTTAATCATACAGTCAGAGGCATTACTCTCATTACGACAAATTATGTGCTAGATGAGCTTTACACCCTGAAGGGGAGACGAAATTAGCTAGAATACAGATTCAATCAGCTTCATAGCTCTTAGACCTTGTTGGTAATACTTCCATTTATTGCGATTTAATTTCATTAGTTCGGTGACTAATTCTTGACAAAT
>JAESGS010000245.1_pt1 | contig 66429 bp, 62 predicted proteins | sample 9269761 | NCBI WGS metagenome assembly JAESGS01 (sample SAMN15741799, study PRJNA653493) | algae metagenome | isolation source: Cyanosarcina radialis HA8281-LM2 and co-occurring heterotrophs from damp... | place: USA: Makauwahi cave, Hawaii | collected 2011-01-06 | reverse complement strand
GTCAGCGGTTCGATCCCGCTTGGCTCCACCAAAAAGGCGGCGGAGATCCAGGGTTAAGCCCGGATCTCCGCCGCTTCTGTTTCTGGCGTCCACTAACGAGATTGCGGAACTTGACGGCGCCGGTGATCGGTCTAAGCCCGCTCAACGACGACCCAGGATGCTCACGCAGGTGACGCTTTCCTCGATGCCATAGACGCCGCCGCCGTTCTCCGCGATCGCGAAACGTGCGCCTTCGACCTGACGGGCGCCGGCCTCGCCGCGGAGCTGGGTCACGAGTTCGTAGATCTGGCCGAGGCCCGTCGCGCCGATCGGATGGCCTTTCGATTCGAGCCCGCCGGACGGATTGATCGGAATCCGTCCGCCCAGAGCGGTGTCGCCGCGTTCGGCGGCCGGCCCGCCCTCGCCCATCGGGACCAAGTCCAGGAACTCGCTCTGCATGACTTCGCCGACCGCGGTCGCGTCATGCACCTCCGCCACCGAGATGTCTTGAGGCCCGATCCCGGCCGCTTCATAGGCCTTGAGCGCCGCCCTGCGCGAGAGGTGCTGCTCGATGTCCTCCGGCTTGCGCTCGACGCCGGTGCCGAGCACACAGGCGAGCAGGGAAATGGCGCGATCCCGCGCGAAACGCTTGAGCGCGCTTTTCGAGCAGACGATCGCCGCGGCGGCCCCATCGCTGATCGGCGCACACATCGGCAGCGTCAGCGGCCAGGCGATCGGTCGTGCAGCCAGGATTTCGTCGACGGTCATCGCCTGCCGGAACTGAGCCAGCGGATTGTGGACGGAATGCGCATGGTTCTTGGAAGCGACCGCCGCAAGTTGGCGCCGGGTGGTCCCGAAGGTCTTCATGTGGAATTTGCCCCATTGGGCATAGACCTCCATGAAGGGGCTTGGCTTGCGGTTGGAGAGCGTCAGGACGTCGCCATCCTCCTCCATTCCCGCGCCCATGGCGCGAATTCCGGCGAGCGTCGCCTCGACGTCGTGGACGTCCCAGGCGCCGTTGAAGATCTCGAACGATTTGGCGCGATCCTCCGAGTACATCTTGTCGACGCCGACGGCGAGCGCCACGTCCGCCATCCCGGCGCGAACCGCCATCGCGGCATGATGCAGTGCCGTGCTCGCGCTGGCGCAGGCGTTCTCGACATTGCTGATCGGGATGCCGGCAAAGCCGAGCTTGCGCAACGCAACCTGCCCGGGCACGAGATGTTGCCCTTCCATGATGCTCTGCGTCGTATTGGAGAAGAACGCCATGTCGACAGCCGTGGCCTGACCGCCTGCGTCCTGCAGGGCTCCATCCACCGCCTCCCGCGTCAGGTCCAGCACCGACCTGTCGAGATGGCGGGTAAAGGGCGTCATCCCGACGCCGACCACGTAGACCTCGCTCATATCAGTTCTCCCGGTGTTTCGTTCGCGCCGCTTCCGGGCGCGCCTGCGCGACGAGCTCGCGGAATTCGTCCACGAGAGCCTTCATCGTCGCGGATGTGTCGGATGTGTCCTTGCGATCCGGCGTCTGGGCGATGCCGGCACAGAGAATATCGGTGAGCTCGTCGGCGATCCGGTCGACGTCGATCGGCTGACGCCGGTAGAGAAGCCGCCACGCAACGTTCTCGACGCTGCCGTAGATCACGGCGCGGATCAGCAGCGGCGATATCTCCGGTCGGATTTCACCCGCCGCGATGCCGAGCGCGACGGCGCGCACGGCCATCGCCGTGTAACGGCGTGCGAGCCCGACGACGACCGAATCGTACGAGTTCGCAGTGGGCTGCAGCTCGCGGATGACCAGATAGCAGAGTTCCGGCTCCTCGACGAAGGCGCGGAGCTGGCGCCAGATGATGAAGCGGATCTGGTTGCGCGCACCGGCAATTCCGGTGATGGATCTCTCGACGTCCGTGATCAGCGGGTCATAGAACTCCGCGATGACGCGATGAAGCAGCGCGCGCTTGGTGCCGAAGTACGTGTAGACGGTGCCTTCGACGACGCCGACGTCCTCGGCGATCTCCGCAACCGACGCTCGATCGTAGCCGCGCTCGCAGAAGATGCGACGTGCCGCCGCGACGATGTCGCGCTCGCGCACGGCCCGACGAGCCGACAGGGCGGGCTTGCTCGAACCGGCCAGCTTTTTTCGGCGGGAAATTCTCGCGCTCCGATAGAAAAAATTGAGTAAGGCTCAATTACACCCTGAGCATCAACGACAGGGCGGCACAATTCTATAGACACATGCGTCCGGCCTGCAATAGGCTCCGGGCAAATCCTGTCTATTTGAGTGTTACTCAAATCCTGAGGGTCACTCAAAAACGGCCGTGCACCATGGGAGGAACAGAGTGAACTCGAAGACAATTCTGACGCTTGGCTTCTGCGTCGCGGCTGCCGCGTTCGGGCCCGCCTCCGCGGCATGGGCCGCGGAAAAGCCCGCCACATTCAAGATCGCAGGCGTCCTGGCCCTTTCGGGCCCATACGGCATTTTTGGCGAGGACATGCGCAAGGGCGTGGAGGTTGCTCTCGCCGAGCGGCAGAATCAGGTGGGTGGCGTGCCGATCCAGATCGTCTGGGAGGACAGCGAGACCAAGCCCCAGCCCGCGGTCCAGAAGGCGACACGGCATATCGCCGGCGGCGTGCATCTCGTCTTCGGCGGCGTCAGCTCGGCCGTGAGCTCGGCACTTCAGAGCCTCACCGAACAACGCAAAGTCCCGCACCTCATCACCATGTCGGTCGACGATGCGCTGACGAAGAAGGACGGCGCGAAGTACTCCTTCCGCACGTCGAACAACTTCTCGATGGAAATCCTGATGACCGTCGAGTACGCGAAGAAGCGCGGCCTCAAGAAGGTCTATGGCGTGATTCCGGACTACGAGGCGGCGCGTCGCGGCTGGGATCTTTTCCAGGCCAGGGCGTCGGCGGCCGGCATCCAGATCGTCGGGGTCGACTTCCCGCCCCTCGGCAACCGCGACTTCTCGGTGATCATCGACAAGATCGCCAAGAGCGGCGCCGACTCGGCGTTCTCGATCACGACCGGGAGCGACGCGGTGACCTTCCTCAAGCAGGCAGGACAGGTCGATCTCGGCAAGAAGATCGCGCTGTTCGGCCCGGTCCTTCAGGACGAGACGCTCGCCAAGGCGGTCGGACCCGCCTCCGTGGGCGTCGCGACGGCCGTGCGCTACCACTTCACCGCGGAAAGTCCCGCCAACACCAAGTTCGTGCAGGCCTTCACGGCCAAGTACAACGAACTTCCCTCGAGCGCAGCCGGCGAGGCCTATGACGGGATGCGCTGGTTCCTCGACATCGTCGAGAAGTCGGGCTCCTGGGACAAGGATGTCTGGGTCAAGGCGTTCGAGCAGAGCGTCACCGAGACGTCGGTCGAAGGCCGCAAGAAGATGCGCGCCTGCGATCATCAGGCCGAACAGATCGGGCTGTGGGGCGAGGTCGTCGAGACGAACGACCCGAAGCTGCCGAAATACATGGTCAAGCTGACGGACATCTATCCGCCGGAGCGCCTGTTCGAGCCGTGCGGCTGATTGACTGATCGGGCGAAGGACGAGGTCGCGCGGTAGAACGGAAAATGTCGGTCGTTATCATCGGACTCAGCATCGGCTTCCTGCTGTTCCTGCTCGCCGCAGGGCTGACGCTGATCTTCGGAATGCTGGGAGTCGTGAACTTCGCTCACGGCTCCCTGTACATGGTCGGTGCGTACCTCGCGTACACGATCTTCAAGCTGACCGGCAGTTTCTGGATCGCGCTGGCCCTCGTCCCTCTCCTTGGCGCCCTCCTCGGAATGGTGATGGAAGCCATCGCGCTGCGTCCGCTCTACGGGCGGGAGCACTACTACCAGATCCTCCTCACGTTCGGGTTCATCCTCATCATCGAGGAGCTCGTCCGCGTGTTCTGGGGCCTTGATTACAAAGAGGTCAATCCGCCCGCGATCCTCGGCTCGCCGATAGAAATCCTGGGCATGACGCTCTCGCCCTACCGGATCTTCGTCATCGGCTTTGGCGCCATCATCGCGGCTCTTCTCTTTTATGTCCTGGAGAACACGCGGGTTGGCGTCATCGTCCGCGCTTCCAGCTCCGATCCCGAAACCGTACAAGCCCTTGGCATCGATGTGGGGCGCGTGCGCACGGGCGTCTTTGCCTTCGGGGCAGGCCTCGCGGCGCTGGGCGGAGCGGTCGCGGCGCCCCTTTTCCCGGTCGAACTCGGGATGGGCTTCAACATCATCATCGACTGCTTCATCGTCATCATCATCGGCGGCCTGGGCAGCATCCGGGGCGCCATTGTCGCCGCGCTGTTGATCGGGATGGTTCGCGCGCTCGGCTACACGATCGCCCCCGACTGGGTCGATTTCCTCACCTATAGCGTCCTGATCGTGATGCTTCTGACGCGGCCGGAAGGGCTGTTCGGGCGCAGCCGGAGGGTCGCGTGAGCCGCACCACGGCGACCATGCTGGGTTGGGCGATCATGACCGGCCTGCTGATCGCGATTCCGTATCTGGGCCTCGGCGCCGAGCGGATACTCCTGATCAACCTCATCATCGTGTACGCCATCTTCGCCGTCGGCTTCGACCTGGCCTTCGGCCTCACCGGCCTGCTCTCGCTCGGACACGGGGCCATGTTCGGCATCGGCGGCTACACGCTCGCGCTGCTGACCATCCGGCTGGCCTGGCCCTTCGAACTGGCCTTGCTGGCGGCCGGAATAGCGGGCGCGGCGCTTGCCGCGCTCATCGGCTTCTTTGCACTGCGCCTCACGGGAATCTTCTTCTCGCTGACGACCCTCGCCTTCGCGCAGCTCGCCTATATCCTTGCCAGCACCAAGTTGCGCAGCTTCACGGGCGGTGTGGACGGCCTTCCGGGCGTTCCGCGGCCGGCGCTGTTCGGCATCGATTTCTACGACGATGCCAATTTCTACTTCTACCTGGCCGCTCTGTTCATCGCGATGCTGGCCATCGCGGCGCTGCTGCGCGCCTCGCCCTTCGGCCAGATCCTGAGCGCCATCCGGCTCAATGACATGCGGGTCGAACAGCTCGGCTGGAACGTGCGTCGGTTCCGGCATCTTGCCTTTGCGATCTCGGGCTTTTACAGCGGCATCGCCGGTGCGCTGCTGGGAGCGCTGCTGTTCTATGTCAGCCCGCAGATGCTGCACTGGACGACGTCGGGCGACGTTCTGATCATGACCCTGCTGGGCGGCGTCGGGACGCTGTTCGGCCCCATCATCGGCGTGACCATCTTCGAAGCGCTCAAGGACGAACTCGGCCGCCTGACCGAGCATTGGTACGGAATCCTGGGATTGCTGTTCGTGCTCTTCACCATCTTCCTCCCGCATGGAGCGATGGGTCTCGTCACCAGCATCATGCGGCGCGCGGCTCCCAGGTCCTGACGTGACCCACGATCTGGAGTGCAAGGACGTCTCGGTGCGCTTCGGCGGCTTCGTGGCCGTCGATTCGGTCACATTCGGTTTCGCGTCCGGCCGCGTCTACGGACTCATCGGGCCGAACGGTGCCGGCAAGACGACGCTGATGAACGCCATTGTCGGCCGGCAGCGGGTCGCCTCGGGCACGATCCACTTGCGCGGCCGCGATGTGACAAGGCTTGGCGTGCCGGCGCGCGCACGGCTGGGGCTCGGCCGGAGCTTCCAGATCACGAAGATCTTCTCCGGCATGACCGTCTTCGAGAACCTGCGTCTCGCCGCGCAGGTAAGTGCGTTCCGTTGGCAGCCGGCGTGGCGGCCGGCCTCGAGCTACAGACGGATCGCCGACGACGCGCGCGGAATGCTCGCCCAGATCGGGCTCGAGCGGCATGCCGACACCGAAGCCGACAAGCTCTCCCACGGCGACCAGCGTGCCCTCGAACTCGGCCTTGCGCTGATGACGCGCCCCGACGTGCTGCTCCTGGACGAGCCGCTGGCCGGCGTCGGCCATGGCAACCTCGCCGCGGCCATGGACTTGCTCGAGCGCGTGATTCGCGGCCGGACGGTCCTGCTGATCGAGCATAATATGGACGCCGTCATGCGCCTGGCGGAGGAGGTCCTCGTCATGGCCAACGGACGCCTCCTTGCGAGCGGCTCACCCGCCGAAATCCGCCGCAACGAGCAGGTGCGCGCCGCCTATCTCGGGAGCGAGGCGTGACCATGCTGTCGCTCCAGTCCGCCAATGCCTTCTATGGCAAGGCGCAGGTGCTTCACGACGTCAGCATCGAAGTCGCCCGCGGCGAAGCCATATCCCTCATCGGCCGGAACGGCGCAGGCAAGAGCACGATGCTGCGCGCGCTCGCCGGCCTCTTGCCGCTTGCGGGCGGCCGCCTGTACCTCGAAGGGCGCGAGGTGACGCACCAACCGGCCCACCGCATCAGCCGGCTGGGCGTGAACTACGTCGCGGAAACACGCCGGATCTTCCCGAATCTGACGGTCGAAGAAAATCTCCAGATAGCGACCTTCGCCCATCAGACGGGCGTGTGGACGATACCCCGTGTCATCGAGCTTTTCCCGCGCCTGGGCGAACGGCTGCGGGCCTCCGGAGATTCCCTGTCGGGCGGCGAGCAGCAGATGCTGGCGATTGCCCGAGGGCTGCTGACCTCGCCGAAGGTCATTCTGCTGGATGAGCCGACGGAAGGCCTGGCACCGAAAGTCGTCGCGGATCTGGTCGAAGCGATCCGGACCGTGCAGCGTGAGAACGTAGCCATCATTCTCGTCGAGCAGAATTTCAAGGTACCGCTCGCCATAGCCTCGCGCCAATACGTCATCGACCGCGGACAGATCGTGTGGAGCGGCACGACCGAGCGCCTGAAGTCCGAGCGCGAACAGGTCGAGCAGCTGCTCGGCTTCTAGCGGACGAAGATTGGAAAGCAGGAGCAGTCAGGGTGAACCTCTATCACAGCTTCGGGCACGCCGTTCTGTCCTGGCCCGACCGACCCGCGATCTTCTTCGGAAAGCGCCCGCACGCCACTTTCGCGCAACTGGACGACCGGGCCAGGCGCCTTGCCGGTGGTCTCGCGCGCCTCGGGTTAGAACGCGGCGACCGCGTGGCCATCGTCATGGGCAACCGGCCCGAATACACGGAGATCATGCTGGCCACCTGGGCCGCCGGGCTGTGCCTCGTCCCGATCAACGCCAAGCTCCATGAGCGCGAGTTCGCCTACGTCCTCGACAATTGCGGCGCCAAGGCGTGCTTCACGAGTGCCGAGTTGGTCGAAGCGCTGAGCCGCTGCGCGCGGGGAACAGGCGGACAATGCGAGATCGTCGACGTCGACGGCCCGGACTACAGACGGCTCTTCACGTCGGACCCTATCGAGGTCGTCGATGTCTCGCCTGAGGAGCTCGGCTGGCTTTTCTACACGAGCGGGACGACCGGCCGGCCCAAGGGCGCGATGCTCAGCCACCGTAATCTGTGGCTGATGACCTTGAGCTATGTCATCGACGCCGGGCCGTTCGATACGCAGACGCGCACGTTGATGGTGGCACCGCAATCGCATGCCTCGGGGCTCCTGCTCATGGCCTACATGACGCGCGGCGGCGCCGCGGTGGTGCCCGAAAGCGGCGGATTCGACCCGGCGGAGATGATCCCGCTGATCAACCACTTCGGCTCGGCATCCTTCTTCGCCGCGCCGACGATGGTGAAGCGCTTCGTGGAGGCGCCTGAGATCGGATCTCTGGACGTTTCGAAGCTCGATACGATCGTCTATGGCGGCGGCCCCATGTACGTCGCGGACACGCGTCGCGCGCTCGACGTGCTCGGTCCGCGGCTGTGGCAGATCTACGGCCAGGGCGAGACGCCGTGCACCATCACGTATCTCTCCAAGGAGAAGCATGGGGAGAGCGATCATCCGCGCTTCCTCGACCGGCTCGCCTCTGTCGGCTTGCAGCGCACGGGCGTGCAGATGCGCGTCGTCGACGAGGCGCTGCGGCCGGTCCCGCCCGGCGAGGTCGGCGAGATCATCGTGCGCGGCGATACGGTCATGAGCGGATATTGGAACAACCCGGAGGCCAGCGCCCAGTCTCTCCGGGACGGATGGCTGCTGACCGGCGATCTCGGCTTCCTCGACGTGGACGGCTATCTCACACTCAAGGACCGATCCAAGGACCTGGTCATCTCGGGCGGCAGCAACATCTATCCGCGCGAAATCGAGGAGATCCTGCTGACCCATCCAGGCGTGCGCGAGGCCGCGGTGATCGGTGCGCCGCACCCCGAATGGGGTGAGGTGCCGGTCGCTTTCATCGTCGGCTTCCCCGGCCGCGTGCCCAGCACGGAGGAACTCGACAAGGTCTGCCTCGACAACATCGCCCGGTTCAAGCGCCCGAAGCGCTACGTCTTCGTCGACGAGCTTCCCAAGAACAACTACGGAAAGATCTTGAAGACCGAACTCCGCCAGCGACTGGCCAAGGACAGCGACGCCGAACTGGGGGCCTCGCGATGACCTACAAGGATATCGAGCTGAGCTACGAGGGCAACGTTGCGACCCTCGCGCTGAATCGCCCCTCCGTGCTCAACGCGCTGTCGCGCGTCATGGTCGCCGAGATGCGCGATGCTATCGCAACGGTACGTCGCTCGGAAGCGCGGGCCCTGCTGCTCACCGGGCGCGGGCGCGCGTTCTGCTCGGGCGCCGATCTTGCGGGCGATACTTTCGTGTCCGGGGCGAAGAGCGCCGGTTTCGGCGACAGCGTGGCGACAGCCCTTGACGAGAGCTATAACCCGCTCCTCCGCGACCTCTACGCGCTCGAGATCCCGCTCGTGTCCGCCGTCAACGGCGTGACGGCCGGCGGCGGCGTCGGGCTGGCACTCGTCGCCGATATCTGCATTGCGGCGCGCTCTGCCTCGTTCGTCGTCGGTTTCGGCCCCCGCCTTGGCATCGTCCCGGATGCCGGCGGAAGCTGGCTCCTGGCACGGCTGCTCGGCCGCGCGCGTGCCCTCGGCATGGCCATGCTCGGCGACCGCGTCAGCGCGGAGGAAGCCGCGTCATGGGGCTTGATCTGGCGCGCCGTCGACGACGCTGCGCTGGCTGCGGAAGCGGGAGGCGTCGCGTCCAGGCTGGCGAACGGTCCTACCCGCGCTTTCCCGAGCATCCGCAGGGTCATGGACGCCGCCATCGACAACACGTTCAGCGCGCATCTGGACGTCGAGCGCGACCGTCAGCGCGTATTGTGCGACTCCGCCGACACGGCGGAGGGCGTCGCGGCATTTCTCGAAAAGCGCAAGCCGGTGTTCAACGGCCGCTGAGAAAGGGAGCGTGAAGATGAAGCGCCTGAAGGACCGCGTCGCAATCGTGACCGGTGCGGGCTCGGTGGGGCCGGGCTGGGGCAATGGCAAGGCAGCCGCGGTGCTGTTCGCCCGCGAGGGTGCCAGGGTCGTCGCCATGGACATCAACGAGGCGGCGGCGAACGAGACCGCAAGCATCATCGCCGGCGAAGGGGGACAGTGCATCCCGATCGGCGGCGACATCTCCAAGGCAGCCGATGTCGAGCGCGTCGTGAAGGCGTGCCGGCGTGAATACGGCGGTGTCGACATTCTCCATAACAATGTCGGGATCGTCGTGACCGGCGGAGCGGCGGAGATCTCGGAGGCCGATTGGGACCGCGTGATGGCGGTCAACCTGAAAGGCTTCTTTCTGACCTGTCGGGCGGTGCTGCCCATCATGGAAGAGCAGCGGCGCGGCGCGATCGTCAATGTCTCGTCGATCGCGGCCATCCGCTATTCGGGCGTGAACTACATATCCTATTACACGAGCAAGGGGGCCATCCTCCCGTTCACGCGTTCGATCGCGCTCGAATACGCCAGGAAGGGCGTGCGGGCGAACACGATCATGCCGGGCATGATGAACACGCCGCTCATCTATCATTCGTTGACGGATTCGTATGCGCCCGGCGACGCCGAGGAGATGGTCCGAATCCGCGACGCGCAGTGCCCGATGGGGCATATGGGCGATGCCTGGGATGTCGCGAATGCCGCCCTCTTCCTAGCCTCGGACGAGGCGAAGTACATCACGGGCGCAGAACTCGTCGTCGACGGCGGCCTCACCTGCAAGTTCACATGAGCACAGGCGTGAGCCCTTGGGCCCTAGCCGCGTAGCTCCTTGCACCGGAGCACAATCTTTCCTTTTGCGCGGCGATCCAAAATCGCGCTGAATGCCGCTTGCGCGTCCGATAGATGAAATAACGCCGAGATTCCAGGGTCCAGTCTCCCATCTGCCAGCAAGGAGAAGATCTTCTCCATGGCATTCCGCACCACGGACGGCTCTTCGACCAGGCACCGCTCGAGGGACGAACCCACGACAGCGATGTCCTTGATCAGGACATAGCCCGCTTTCACCTCTCCGATCTGACCTGACGCGAAGCCGACAACCACATGGCGCCCCTTGGGTGCAAGGCAGCGGAGCGCCGCCTGGAACAAGACCCCGCCGACCGGATCGATGACGACGTCAACGCCGCGCCCACCCGTGATCCTGTGGACTTCGGACCGAAGAGTGTCGTTTGCGGACGTCAGGTCCCCGACGATCACCGGCGCGGCGCCTGCCGCCTGCACATGCTGCGCCTTTTCTTCGGTCGACACGCACGCAATGACACGCGCTCCGAGATATCTCGCATAGTGCAAAGCCGCCGTACCTACCCCTCCTGCGGCTCCCAGCACCAACACCGTTTCGCCAGGACCCAGGGCGGCCCGGACCACCAATGCGACGTGCGCGGTGGCATAGGTCGTGATGCCCGCCGCTGCGGCCTCGAGCGATAGCCGGTCAGGTACCGGAAAGCAGCGCGACGCGGAAACCGCAAGGCGGTCCGCGAACGCCCCGTGCACGGCCATCGCGCAAACACGATCGCCCACCCGGAATCCGGATACCTTTGCACCGGTTCGCACCACGATCCCTGCGGCGTCGCGCCCCGGCACGAACGGAAGTGCCGGCCGCACCTGGTACAGGCCCTGCATCATGAGGATATCCGGAAAGTTCACCGATGCCGCTTCGACATCGATCAGAAGCTCGTCTGCTCCCACCGTCGGGTCCGGCAGGTTCACGAACTCGGCATCAGCCGGCGAGCCGAACCGTGTGACGCGCCACCCGTTCATGTTCGTGCTCCCACCTTCCCGACCTCCGCCCAGTGTCCAGCCCCATTTTCGTTGCCCATGCGCATCAGGCAGCCGTGCCCTTTGACCTCAGCGCAGCCGTCTTCACAGGATCGATCTCGCCGCTGGCGGTCAATGAAACGCCATAGTCGCGCTCCGCGACGTCTCGATCGATAAGGCCATCGACCATATCATCGGCAACCTTCTGGGGATCCCGCAGGAACGGCTCTCCGAATCCGCCACCGCCCGGAAGCTCGAGATGAAGTCGGTCGGACGGGGGGATCGCCTGAAGACCTTTCGCCTTGAGCGGGGTGCCCGACGAGAGCCGCACGATGCCTGCGGCGCCCGGGCGGCCGCCATCGCGACCACGCGCCGGATGCTGGATACGGTCGAACATCGCCTGGATGCTGATCCGCTCATCAAGCGCAGTCCCGATTTCAAGGATCTGCCCCAATCCGCCGCGAAACCTGCCTGGCCCGCCGGAGTTCTTCCTGAACTCCTTGCGCCAGATCACGATCGGCGACACGGCCTCTGCCGTCTCGACCGGCACGAGCTTGACGCCGCTCGGAAAGGCCGTGACCGACAATCCATCGCTGGTGGGTCGGGCACCGGTGCCGCCATTCTTGAACATGAACGCTTCCCACAGGCGTGCCGAGCCATCGAACCAGCGGCCGCCCCGCAATTGGGGATTCCACATCATCGACCCCTCGGCGGGCGTTCCGCCCGGAATGGCCTGATGGAGGCACCCAAGAACAACGTCCGGGAGCATATGGCCAACGATGTGGCGCGCCGCGACAGGGGCCGGTGGCGCCACATTGAGGATCGACCCCAGCGGCGCGGTAACAGTGATCGCCGACATGGAACCGTAATTGTTCGGAATGTCCGGCGTCAGCATGCACTTGACGCCAAAGCACGTATACGCCGCCGTGTAGTTCATGACGACGTTGATCCCGAACTCGCTCGCCTCGGAGGAGTTGGCGTAGTCGACGTGGATTCCGTCTTCGCCCACGGTCAACGTAGCAGCGATCGTCACGGGACGATCGTAGCCGTCGCATGTCATGCTGTTGCGATAGACGCCCGGCTTCAGCTTCCGGATTTCCGCGAGAGTCGCATCGCGTGACACGCGTATGATGTGCTCCGCAAGACCGTCAAGCGTCTTCAGGCCGAACTCGCTCATCATCGACGCGACCCGCTTTGCGCCATCCTCGCAGCTTGCCGCCATGGAGAAGAGGTCGCCTTCGACCTGGGTCGGTTCCCTGACGTTCGAGCGGATGATCTTCAACAGGTCAGCATTCATCTTGCCACGGCGGGCCAGGGGCATGATCGGTATGTAAATCCCCTCCTCGTAGACCTGGCGCGCGTCCGGCCCCATCCCGCGTCCGCCCACATCCACGACATGGATCGTCTCGGCGACAAATCCGATACATCTGCCGTCCTTGAAGCTCGGAGTAACGACCGTAAAGTCGTGCAGATGGCCGGATGTAAGCCAGGGATCGTTGGTGATGAAGATGTCGCCCTCGGACATCTCGGAAACCGGATACTCCTTCAAGAAGTGCTGCACGGAGTTCGCCATCGAATTGACATGACCGGGAGTTCCGGTCACAGCCTGCGCCAGCATCCTCCCTTTCAGATCAAACACACCCGCCGACAGGTCCCCGGCTTCGCGGACCGTCGTGCTGAACGCAGCCCGGATCAGCGTTTGCGCCTGCTCCTCGACAACGGAGACGAGCCGATTCCACAGCACTTGCTGCCGGATTTGTGACGCTCCATCGTTCGCCGTCATTGACGTGCTCCTTCCGTGTTGCTGCGCAAGTGGCAGTCTATGTAGCCAAGCGCATCAATGCGCGCTTCGAAATGCTTGGTGACGAATGTCGACGTCTCCGCTTCGACGATGATCGCCGGCCCGGAGATGACGCATCCTGGTGCGAGATGCTTACGGTCATACACCGGCAGTTCGATCCACGCCTGACCGCTTGGATCGAAGACACGCCGCTGTCCGACGGGGGCCGGAGCTTTCCTTTCGAGGCTGGTCGTCGCTGGGGACGGCTGGTCCGGATTTGTGCTGACGGTCAACGACCACGTAAGAATCTCGATATCGCCCCCCGGAATGACGCGGCTGTACACCCGGCGATAATGGTCGTCAAAAAGCGAGCGCAGATGTGCGACATCGCTCGCCGCGAAGGGCCTCACGGGCAAGGGGACCGCGATCTCATGGCCCTGTCCGACATACCGCATGAACGCGATGCGACTTTCAGTGAGGGCGGCATCGAATGCCGCTTTCTTCACCACCGCACGCGCTTCATCTTGCATGCTCGTGATCAATGAGTTCGCCCAGTTGTGATCGAAGCTGCTGAGCCGGCAGTGACCGCTGCGGACGATCTCGTATGCGATCGGCGCACGCAGGAAGCCCACCGTGGAACCAACCCCCGCGCCGCTCGGGACGATGAAACGCCGGATGTTCAACTTCTCTGCGATGCGCGCAGCGTGGAGCGGCGCCGCCCCGCCAAACGCGATCATCGTGTAGTTGCTGATGTCCTTTCCGCTTTCAATCGCATGCACTCGGGCGGCACTCGCCATGTTCTCGTCAACGATCTCAGCGACGCCGAAGGCCGCAAGCTCCGCTGCCAATCCGAGCGGCTCGCCGATGGTTTTCCCCAGCGCATCGGCAGCCGCCTTGTTTCCAAGGCGAATCCGCCCGCCTGCGAACTGATCAGCATCGATCCGGCCCAGGGCGAGATCCGCATCGGTTACGGTCGCGTGCGGTCCGCCTCGACCGTAGCAAGCGGGCCCGGGCTCAGAACCGGCGCTATCGGGTCCAACGGTTATTCGTGACAGCTTGTCGACGCGGGCGATCGATCCGCCGCCCGCGCCAATCTCGACCATTTCGATGACCGGAATCCGAAGGGGCAACCCGCTTCCCTTCTTGAACCGATAAATGCGCGCCACCTCGAAGGAACGTGAGGCTTGCGGCTTTCCATCGTCGATCAGACAGATTTTCGCCGTCGTCCCGCCCATGTCGAAGGACAACACGCGGTCGAGCCCGCATTGGCGCGCAATGAAGCTCGAAAAGATCGCGCCGCCGGCCGGGCCCGACTCCACGAGGCGAATGGGTTGCTCGACGCTTGTTTCGACCGTCGTCAACCCGCCGCCGGACAGCATCAGCAACATCGGAGACTTGAATCCTGCCGTCACGAGCTGGTCGGACAGCCTCCTAAGATATCCCGCCATTTTGGGCTGGACGTATGCGTTCGCGCATGTCGTCGAGATCCGCTCATACTCGCGCATCTCCGGGGATACGCGGTGCGACAACGAGACAGGAACGTTACCAAGTTGTTCGCGGATCAATTCGGCAGCGCGCAGTTCATGCGCGGGATTCACGTAGCTGTGCAGAAAGCCGATGGCGATCGCCTGTACTCCCGCCTTGCCAAGAAGATCTGCGACCTCCCGGACACGATTCTCGTCAAGAGGCAACAGCACCTTGCCGCGCGCATCGATGCGCTCCGGCACAACGAAGCGGAGACGACGCGGGACGAGCGGCTTCGGCGGATCCAGAAACGGATCGTACTGCTCGAAGCGATCCTCGTTTCGGATTTCAAGAACATCGCGGAAGCCGTCGGTGGTTATCAGTGCGGTCGTCGCCCCCTTTCGCTCGATCAGTGCATTCGTCGCGAGCGTTGTGCCGTGTATGATGAGGTCGATGTCCCGCGGCTCGATTGCTGCTTCGGAAACCACGATTTGAAGCGCCTGAAGGACTCCGCGCTCCGGTGCCTGGGGCGTCGTCAGCACCTTGGTGGTGAAGCGCTTGTCACCAACCTCCAGGGCCGCGTCAGTGAATGTCCCGCCAATATCGATCCCGACACGACACCGCGATTCAGATGTGCGCATGATGCTTCCTTGCTTCTCTCGTCGTTTCCGTCTCAAGAACTCACGCCGCCGCTGATCCTATCGTCGCGACAAGGGCGTCGATATCGGCGCGCGTGTGATGATGTGCCGTGACGAAGCGATAGACGTCCGGCTTCTCCCAGCACAGCAGGGGCACGGCCTTGTCGTTAAGGCGAGCAACCACGTCGTTCGTCAGCCGGAGAAAGATCTGGTTTGTTTCGAGGGGCGCGACCAGCTCGACGCCTGGAAGCCCCTTCACGCCGTTCCACAGGATTCCAGCGAGCGAATTGGTGTGTCGGGCCACCATATGCCAGCGGTCTTCGTGAAGCATCGCGAGCAGCTGGGTCGCAAGGTCACGACGTTTGGACAGCTTGTGGCCTGACCGCTTCAGCAGCACGCCCGCCCCCGCAGGCGCACAGTCCCCAAATCGTATTACGGCCTCGGCACACATCGTCCCGAGCTTGGACATGCCCAGCGAAAGGACGTCGATGCCACAGCGCCAGCTGAGATCGGCAGGAGCGCATCCCAGGCTCGCAGTTGCGTGCGCGAAGCGGGCCCCATCCATGTGCACCTTGGCCCCGAACGCCCGCGCGATCTCGGTGAGCAGCCGAAGCTCGGTCTGGCGGTATACCGTGCCCCGCTCGGTTGCCTGCGTGACGCTGAGCGCGAGCGGCTTTTCCGGGGTGCCCCGGCGGATTTCCTTCAGAGCCCGCTCGAGATCCGACGCGCTGATTTTGCCGTCTTCGCCCTCTATCGGCACAATTTCCGATCTCGGCGAGAAGAGGCCAGGCGCCCCCTCCTCCCAATCCTTAATGTGCGCACGGTGGTGACACAGGATTGCGCCGTTCTCCGGAACGAGCATGGCCAGCGCCAGGCCATTTGCGGCTGTACCTGTAACAACCGGCGTGACATCCACCGGCGCCTCGAAGACCCGCGCAAATGCCTCGTTCAGCTCGAGCATGAGAAATCGCGAGCCGGGAAAGCCGCCATCGCGCACCGTGGCCGCGCAATCGTCGCTCAACGCCCGAAGAACAACCGGCAGAACGGGGGCGAGATTATCGCTCCTGAAATCCGCGACCACCACTCCCGCCTCGCACTATATTATACACAAAAAATACTATTCATCGGCGGGACACGCGGTCAAGTCGATAAACTCGGTCTTTATGCACATATACGCGGGTGAGACAGAACTTCTTGACGAGCGGATGACGTGGTATGTTTAATACATTCTGCGTACAATACGCTAATAACCGGAGCGAATCGGGCATTCGCCCGCTTCATAAGGAGGCTTCCTCGTGAACTTTCTGCGTCTTGCCAGCGCCGCCCTACTGACTTGGGCAGGCCTCGCCCACGAAGCACTGTCGCAGACCATCAAGCTCGACATGGCGAACGAGTACAACCAGAGCACCCCGCTGGGTGCTGCCGACGTCCACTTTGCGGCGCTTGTTCGCCAGAAGACCGGCGGCAAAGTGGAGGTGGTGAACCACCTGAACAACTCGCTGAATATCAACTCCCGGGCGATGCTGAACGCTGTCAGCACAGGCGCGATCCCGCTCGGCAATTTCCCGATTCAGGTGGCTGCGGGTGTGGATCCGGTGTTTCTCGTGTCCAGCCTGCCATTCGTCGTACAGACGGCCGAGCAGTCCTTCGTTCTCCAGGATGTGGCGCGGCCCTACCTGGAAAAGGCTCTGGACCGCGAGAACCAGATCCTGCTTTACCTGACCGCCTGGCCTTCCGGCGGCGTGTGGTCGAAGACGCCGATCACCTCGATGACTTCGCTTGCGAATCAGAAGATCCGGACGAATGACGCGGTGGCCACGGAGATATTCAAAGCCGCGGGTGCAGTTCCCGTGCAGATGAGCTGGGGAGATCTGCTACCCCAACTTCAAACCGGAGGCGTGACCATGGTGCACACGTCAAACGCCACGGGCACTTCCGGGCGGCTCTGGGAGCATATCCGCCACTACACGGACATTGGAATGGCCCTGCCGCTCAACGCGGCGACGATCAACAAGGACAACTTCGCCAAACTGGCGCCTGAACTGAGAGAGGCGATACGAAGCGCAGCGAAGGAAACCGAGCAGCACGCACGGGTGACGCTTACGGAGCAGTCGAAGAAGGACGACGCCGCAATGATCGCCAACGGCGTAACGATACGGCAAGTTTCCGAAGTCGATCCAAGCGTCCGCACGCAACTTCAAACCCTCGGAAAGCCTATCCTCGACAATTGGCTGCAAAAGGCGGGAGCAAATGGCCGCGCAGTTCTAACCGAATACCGTCGCATCGCCGGGGTGCCATAACTGACGGCAGCACCTTCCGCCGGCGCCCGTCATGAACCAGATCTCCCGACTGGCATCCAAGGCCGCCGGCCTGCTGTTGATCTACGTGTGTGCGCACACGATCCTCGAAATGCTGCTGCGCAATTTTGCCGGCACTTCGACGATAATGCTGTCCGAACTTGGGGGCTATGCGCTAGCGGCGATGACCTTCCTGCCGCTGGCGGAGACCATGCGGACCGGCGGGCTCTTGCGGGTCAACACTTTTCGCAAACTGGCCTCCCCCCGCGTAGAGCGCGTCTTGGAAGTTGGCGTCGTATGCCTCGCGCTGCTGGTCGTCGGCTATCTCGCCTGGTTCATTTTCGGAGACATCAGGCGCAACTTCATACGCGGCTCCACGACGGACAGTTACGTCCCGGTTCCACTCTGGCTGCCGCCATGCCTGCCGTTCCTCGGGATGCTGCTGCTCGGCGGCCAGTTGGTCATCTACCTCAAGAGTCTGCTCGGTAACGGCCCCTTGATCCGTGACAACGCACCGGAGGCTTGATCGACCATGGATTTCCTAGGGGCAGCGAGCATCGGCATCATCGCGCTCCTGTGCACGCTGCTCGCCGGTGGCACCTGGATCTTTTGCGCCATTCTCGCGGTGAGCATTGTCGCCCTGGCGGCCATCAACGGCTTCTCGCTCGACCGCATCGGCCTCATTCTCCAGCCCGTGATCTGGCGTATGGCGAACAGCTATGAGATCGCCACGCTGCCGCTCTTTATCTGGATGGCGGAGATACTGTATCGATCGAGTCTATCCGAGCAGATCTTCCGCGCGTCGTTGCCGTGGATTCAGTGGCTGCCGGGGAGGCTTCTGCACGTCAATATCGTCGGCTGCGGCCTTTTTGGGAGCGTTTGCGGCTCCTCGGCGGCGACATGTGCGACGATCGCAAAGATCTCGGTCCCGGAGCTCCGCAAGCGCGGTTATGACGGCGGCATGGTCGTCGGTTCTCTGGCGGGCGGCGGAACCCTGGGCATCCTGATTCCGCCATCGATCGTCATGGTCGTCTATTCGATTGCCGCGGAAGTCTCGCTCATCCAGATGTTCCTTGCCGGATTTCTGCCCGGCTTGTTGATGATGGTGCTGTTCTCGGCCTACATCGCCGTATGGGCTGTGGCCCATCCTGATCGGGTCGAGCGCAAAACGACCGGAATGTCGCCGGGCGAGAGAATGCAAGCCCTCCGGGATCTTGGGCCGACACTGGCGCTGATGATCTTCGTCTTCGGCGCGCTATTCTCCGGTATCGCGACGCCAACCGAATGCGCCGCTTGCGGCGTGGTTGGGGCACTTGCCTTGTCTGCGTACTCGAAATCCTTCACCTGGAAAATGTTCTGGGACAGCGTGGACAGCACCGTCCGTGTGACGTGCATGATCATGATAATCGTCGTGGCATCGGCCGCCATGGCATCGATGATGGCTCTGACCGGCATCCCGCGTGCGATCGCCGGGTTTATCGGGGGCGACATCAATCCGTATTTCCTGGTTCTGGCGCTCACCCTGGTTTACGTCGTCCTGGGGATGTTCCTGGACGGCGCGTCGATGATCCTGCTGACGCTTCCCGTGGTGATTCCAATCATCTCGCAAGCCGGGTTCGATCTGATCTGGTTCGGAATTTTCCTGGTTATCGTGATCGAGATGGCGCAGCTGACCCCGCCTGTCGGCTTCAACCTGTTCGTGCTCCAGTCCATCACTGGTTATGACGTTCTCTATGTAGCCCGCGTGGCCCTGCCGTTCTTCGTGCTGCTGAATGTAGGGGTTGTGCTCATTACCATCTGGCCGGACATCGTCCTTTACGTTCCGCGGCTGGTGATGGGATAGGCGCCCCCTACGGCGCCCCCCAAATATGGCCGCACGAGGCGAAGCCCGCATCGACGGTGACAATGGTGCCACTCACATACGACGCTCTCGGTGAGGCGAGAAACACCACAACCGTCGCGATCTCGTCAGGATCGGCGGGACGACCGGGAGGGAGGTGGCTGGTGAATTCCTGCCAACGCGCGGCATCGCCATAAATGCGCTGCGCCTTCGGCTCCAGTAGGCCTTTCAGCCTCTCGGTCGCGACAAGTCCGGGGTTGACGCCAACGACGCGAACGCCATATCGCAGGCTCGGCCCGCCAAGCGCGCGGGTGAATCCCATCAGCCCGGCATTGCCAGTGCTGCCGGCAATGTAGGGGGCGTCCGGTCGTTCTCCCGCCATCCCGATAACATTGACGATCGTGCCCGAGCTGCGTTGCGCCATCTGCCTGTGAATTTTGCGCGTCAGGTCAATATATCCATAAACCTTCAGGTCCCAGGCTTGCCGCCACCTCTCCTCGTCAACTTCGTCAAGAGTGCCCCCCGGGATGCTGCCAGCGTTGTTCACGAGGATGTCGACTTGCCCGACCTGATCGGAGAGCCGGCTTATCTCATCGGCTTTTGACAGATCGGCGGCATAGGTACGGATCTCGACATTGTAGCGGCCGCGCAGGTGCTCACGCAGCTCCAGCAGCCCCGGCTCACCGCGCGCAACAAGGCACACATTGGCCCCCTCTTGCGCAAATCTCACTGCGGCTGCCCGACCGATGCCCTTTGAAGCTCCCGTAATCAGCGCGGTTTGCCCGGCCAAGCCAAGATCCATAAGCTACACTCCACTCTTTGTTGGATAGGGCCCATTTTATACCCTAAGTATATTATTAGGGCCAAGTGAGCGGAGCGCAGGGCGCTGGTCACATGAAATCACGCATCAGCCAGAAGTCTCGGGGTCGCGGATCTGTCGGCAGACCCAAAGGCCCGGGCAGTCAGACTGTCTACACGGCACTCCGTGAACAGATACTGCGTTTGCAGTTGTTGCCGGGAATTGCCCTGGACGAGCTGGATCTTGTCGAAAAGTTCAGAGTATCGCGGACGCCGATCCGTGAGGCACTGATCCGCTTGGCATCCGAAGAGCTGATCGTATTGGTGCCGAATCAAGCTCCACGTGTCGCGCCGCTCGACATCATCGGCACGAAGGAGCTGTTCGAAAGCCTCGAGCTGGCACAGCGTGCGACTACCCGTTGGGCGGCCCTTCGTCGTGACGCCGAAGCGCTAGCGCTCATGCGGAAAAGTGCCGACGCCTTTGCGAAGGCGGCGGACGACCATGACTTCTATCGCATGGTAGAGGCCAATCTCGATTATCACATGGCTATCGCGAACGCCTGTGGAAATCGACGGTTCGCCAAATTTTACTACGGGCTGCTCAGCAGCACGCTGCGCCTGGCCAATGTCACTCTTGCCAATGCGCCCATAATGACCGGCCGCTATCGCGCCTATTTCGACAACATCATTGAAGAACACGATCGGATGATCGACCTCATCCGTGACCAGCGCGCCGATGAAGCGGACAAACTTGCGCAAGAGCATTGTCGGTCGTTTCGGGACCGGGTTGCCGGATATATACAGACAAGTTTCGCCGGCCAGCTTCAGCTAAATGAGGAGCAGGACGCTCCAAGGCCGACGGGAAAGCAGTCGACCAAAACCAAGACCTCTCGATAACGGCATCAGCACGAGGCGCTGGCGCCCCACACGGGTCGTCCAGATTCGTTCCCCGCGTGGCGTCCGGTGGGCGGGCAGCCTTTGTTGCTCCGGCCAGTGCTGCGCGCCACGATCGTGCGCTGACGACCCAATCCACGGCATGAGCCTGTGTTCCGGCGGCTCATAATGCCTTGCGAGAGCGCTTGCCACGGATGCGCCATAAATGGATTGAACAGTGCACCCCTTTTTCCAACCTGCGCGTTATTCACGCGAATGGAGTTTCCGGATGATCGACGCGAAGCGGCTTCTTGAGCAGTTCCTGTCCGCGGGGCAAGGCAACGCCAGCAATCCAAGCGGCGAAGCATCGCCGCCGCGGTCCGGCGGCCTCGCCAGCGGGATTGGTGGAGCATTGGGCTCCGTGCAGGAGCATGCGCGGCGCAATCCGCTCCTCGCCGGCGCCCTCGCAGGCGGGCTCGCGTCCATATTGCTCGGCTCGAAAGGCGGCCGGAAACTCGCCAAGGGCGCGCTGACCTATGGCGGCATCGCCGCGATCGGCGGCCTGGCCTACAAGGCCTATCGCGACTATCAGGCAGGGCAATCCGCACAGGCCGAAAAGCCTGCCGGCAAGAGCGACGTGCCGCTCCTGCCGCCGCCGGCCGACTCTCCCTTTGCCATCGCAAACGCCCCTCAAGGGGAGGAAGCCTTCGCGCTCGACCTCGTGCGGGCAATGATCGCGGCGGCCAAGGCCGATGGACATATCGACGATCAGGAGCGGGCGAAGATCGTCGGGAAGCTGTCTGAAGGCGGACTCGATCCGGAGGAAGAAGCATTTTTGACCAGCGAGCTGGCAGCGCCGCTCGATATCGACCGCATCGTGCGGTCCGCGAAGAACAAGGAAGAGGCGCTGGAGCTGTACGCGGCGTCGCTCCTGTCCATCACGCCGGATCACCCGGCTGAACGTGCCTATCTGGACATGCTGGCGGCGCGGCTCGGGCTGGAACCGGAACTCGCGAAAACCGTGGAGCGAACCGTCGCGAGCGCAACCGTTCCGGCCGGACCAATGCCGCGCTAGTCCCGGGACGCGCATGGCGTTGCCGGTGCCGTTGCCCCTGCCACCGATGGAGGCACGCACCGTCGCGGCGCTACCGGTCGGCGACGGATGGCAGTACGAGCCCAAATGGGACGGGTTCCGCTGCCTGATCTATCGCGACGGCAAGCGGATCGAGCTGCGCTCGAAATCGGGCACGTCGCTGAACCGGTATTTTCCCGACCTTGTCGCAGCGGTGGCCAAGCTCCGCGCGAAGCGCTTCGTGCTCGATGGCGAGATCATCGTGCCGGTCGACGGCCGCATGTCTTTCTCCGAGCTGCAGCTCCGTCTGCATCCCGCCGCGAGCCGCGTCGCGATGCTGGCCAAGATGCACCCCGCCGTCTTCATGATGTTCGACCTGCTGCTCGGGCCTGCGGGCGGGCCCCTGCTCGACCGGCCGCTGCGCGTCCGCCGCGCGGCACTGGAGAAGTTCGCCGCAAGCCATGTGCCGGGCCGCACCTTGCGGCTGTCGCCGACCACAACCGACCCGCGCCAGGCGCAACGGTGGTTGAAAGCGCCGGACCATGCCCTGGACGGCCTTGTCGCGAAGCGGCGCGATGCGCCCTATGACGCCGGCCGGCGCGACGCGATGGTCAAGTTCAAACGCCAAAAGACCGCGGACTGCGTGGTCGGCGGTTTCCGCTACGGCAAGGACGATCGCGAGGTGGGCTCGCTGCTGCTCGGTCTCTACGATCGCAACGGCAAGCTCAACCACGTCGGTTTCACGTCCGCGATCAAGCGCGAGGACAAGGCAGCGCTCACGAAACGGCTTCGGCGTCTGATCAAACCCCCTGGCTTTACCGGCGACGCGCCGGGCGGCCCGAGCCGCTGGTCCACGGAGCGCACCGCGCAGTGGGAGCCGCTTCGGCCGAAGCTCGTCGTCGAAGTCGCGTTCGACCACGTGACGGACTGCCGCTTCCGCCACGGCACGAAGCTGCTGCGCTGGCGTCCGGACAAGCGGCCGGATCAATGCAGGATGGACCAGCTCGACCAATAGCGGATTGTGCGTCACAGCGCCCGTCTGGCCCCCGCGCCCACGTACTGAGCAAGTCCCCGAAACGTCCCCGGTCTGGCCGAAGCTGGGGCGGACGTACTTACCCGTTGCGGGAAGGATGGGGCTGAGAGGGTGGTTGCCCAAGGCGACCGATACTGCTACCTCCTTTGTCGCGCTCAACTACGGCGTTCATGAATTATTCAAACCTTCCGGCAAGTTGCATACGGCCGGTTCATGTTGGCATCGCACAAGTTCAATTTCCCTCGACAGGTTTCCTCAATGACGAAGCTCCGCGCCCTGGTGATCGAAGACGAGCCGATCGTGACCGAAGAAGCCCGGGCGGCCCTCGAGAAGATCGGCCACACCGTCGTCGCGACCGCCGCAACCGAGCGCGCGGCCATCGCCGCGGCCCGGGCCCACAAGCCGGACCTGATGATCGTCACCACGCAACTCCGCATCGGCGACAGCATGGCCGCCATCAAGCGCATCTGCGAGGAGCGGCCGATCCCGCACATCCTCCTCGCGGAGAACCGCGTCATGCTGCTGAGCCGCATGCCCGGGGCGATCATCGTCCAGAAGCCGTTCAAGGCGGCGGAGCTTCAGGCTGCCGTCCAGCTCGCCTGCCCCTCCAGCGCATGAAGCGCTGACGGCGGGAAATGCGGGGCTGGCCGCTCATCCGCGCGTGCGCCCCTGCGTGATCGTGGGTGGGTCCCGACGCTCTTGCGTCTCCATGCGACGGGTTGGCTGGCCATGACGCCGCTCGGGACGGGACAGGACCCGGATCCAGAGGGCCAGCACCGCGAGAAGGACGATTGTCAGCGCGGCTATGACGAGAATGAGCGGCTTATGGCTTGCCAGTATCTCGATCCAGTTCATACGGATTCCAGCCTCTGTTCCGGGCGGTCGCACCGGATGACCGTCCGCCCCGGCCTGCCGGCACATGGCCGGCCCTGCCAATGTCGACAGCGAGCCTTGCGCTGCCGTGGCGAAAAGATTGAAAATCCGACAGGTCTTGCCTGTCGCGGCCGGGCAACCTGTCATGGATTCCATATCCGTGAAGGAATGGCGCCATGGGCGGGAACGATGCTGCGCGGCACCCAACGGCCCCGCACGAGCTCGAGCCATGCACGTCCTTGTGATCGAAGACGACAAGCGCACCGCCGATTTCATCGTCAAGGGACTGAAGGAAAGCGGCTACAGCGTCGATCATGTCGGCGACGGCGCTGACGGCCTGCACCTCGCCACGACCCGCCCCTACGACGTGATGGTCGTCGACCGGATGGTACCCGGCCTCGACGGGCTGTCCGTCATCCAGGCGCTGCGCGCGGCGAAGATCGACATACCCGCCATCGTGCTGTCCTCGCTGGGCCAGGTGGACCACCGGATCGAAGGGCTCAAGGCCGGCAGCGACGACTACCTGACCAAGCCGTTCGTGTTCGCCGAGCTGCTCGCCCGCATCGAGACCGTCCTGCGGCGCAAGCGCGGCAGCACGGAGATCACCCGGTTGCAGGTCGGCGACCTGATCATCGACCTGCTGTCGCGCCGCGTCGAGCGCGCCAACAAGCCGATCGAGCTGCTGCCCCGAGAATTCCAGATCCTCGAATGCCTGATGCGCAATGCCGGGCGCGTCGTCACGCGGACGATGCTGCTGGAGATGGTGTGGAACTACCACTTCGACCCGAATACCAACGTCATCGACACGCAGATCAGCCGCGTGCGGCAGAAGATCGACAAGGACTTCGCCGAGCCACTGATCCACACGGTGCGCGGCGCCGGGTACATGATCGCCGCGGAGCGCTAGGCCGCGACGCGGCACCGTCGCCGTCTGGACGCCGGTCACCCTATCCTGCAGACTCGGGCGTCCCGCCTACCTGGATGCCATGAAGCCTCACATCTTCGGCACTTCGCGCTGGGGCGTCGCACGGACGTCGACCTTCCGTTACGCCGCGCTGGTCGCGGCGCTGGTGATCGTCAGCGGCCTTATCATCATCGGCGTCTCGTACGTGCTGGCGGCACTCTGGGAGCGGCAGCAGCAGGCGAGCGCCCATCGCGAATTCGATCACCTGGTCGGCGTCTACGCGAGCGGCGGCACCGACGCGCTCACCGCCGAGATCAACCGGCGCAGCGCAAGGGAGCCGGCGGGCTCCCCGCAGCGTCTGTTCAACACCGATCATATCTACGTGCTCGCGACGCGCGACAGCGAGCGCGCCATCGCCGGCAACCTGCCGTTCTGGCCGACGGGCTGGGCGAGCCTGGACGGAGGGCAGATCGCATTCGCGGCTCCGCGCACCGGCTTCAGCCCGTCCGATCTGCGCCAGATCCGCGCCTCGATCACTACGCTGGATGGCGGGTTCCGGCTGCTGGTCGGCCGCGACGTCGAATTCATTGAGCGCATCAGCCACTGGCTCGAAGGGGCACCGGTCTGGCTGCTTCTGTTCGGCCTGCTGAGCGGGACACTGGGCGGATGGGTCGCGAGCCGGCGCATGCTCGGCCGCATCGACGAGATCCGGCAGAGCGCCGAGCTGATCATGGCCGGCGACATCTCCCATCGCATGCCCGTCTCGAAGCATGACGACGAGTTCGACCGTTTGTCGTCGACCTTGAACCGGATGCTCGGCGAAATCGAAACGCTGATGCAGACCGTCCGCCGTGTGACCGACGACATCGCGCACGACCTGCGCAGCCCCCTCACGCGCATACGCCAGGACCTGGAGGCCGCGCAGGCGGAGGGCCGGACCGACCGGATGCGCGAGATGATCGCGGATTCGATCATCGAGGTCGACCGGATGCTCGCGACCTTCAATGCCATGCTGACCATCGCCACGGTCGGCTCGGGTACTTTGCGCATCGAGCTCGAGGACGTCGCATTGGACGGCATCCTGCTCGATCTGGAGGACCTGTACCGGCCGATGAGCGAGGAGCGCGGGCGGTCGTTCCGCGTCGCCGGCGGCAACGGCCTCAAGGTGCGGGCCAACCGCCAGCTTCTGTTCCAGGCCTTGGCGAACCTGATCGACAATGCGATCAAGTACGCGCCGCGCGGCGGGCGCGTCGAAGTCGGCGCCAAAGGCGGCGACGGCATGGTCGAGATCCTCGTGGCGGATGACGGCCCGGGCATTCCCGAACAGGACCGCGCGCGGGTGCTGGAACCTTTCGTCCGGCTGGACCGCAGCCGTTCCGAGCCGGGCAACGGGCTGGGCCTCGCCCTTGTCGCCGCGATCGTCAAACTCCATCGCGCCCGTATCGTCCTCGCGGACAATGCTCCCGGCCTGCGGGTCAGCCTTCTCATGCCCGCTGCGGCATAGGGCCGGAACCCGCGGTTCGCATGAAATTCATCCAGACTCCATGCGCGCTCCAGCTCCGCTTCCTATAGTCTAGCTTCGCCAGATGGCCCCCGCGTCAAACGCGGCGGCGGGCGGCGGTATCGGTACCGCGCCCAAACTCATGGAGCGATCGTATGCGCTGGGTCACCCTCACCGCCGGATTCATCCTGGTTGCCGCGGCGCATGGCGCGCTGGCGCAGCCGTCCTTCGACATGCCGGGGCGCATTTCCGCGACCAGTTACCATGCGCTGTCCCTCCCGGGCCGCATCACCGTGGTGGCGTCCGACGACAACCCCGTCGATGTCGCGGTCGCCAGGCGCATCACCGACGAGCTCGCGCGACAGGGCCATGGCGGCATCCATCCGGTCGCGGCGACGCTCACCTTCCAGACCGAGGTGCGGCGCGAATGGCATGGCGGAATGACGTCTGCGCGCGACAGCGGCCCGGATCCGGCGGGCCTGCCGGACCTGGATGAGCGCCGTCACGAGGGCGCCTCGGTAGAGGCCGAGCTGCCCGTCGGCAGGCTGCCGCTCGAGACCGCGCCGCCGCGCGGCAGGCGCTCCACCGTCCCGGTCTATGTGCTGACGGCCACCCTCGACACGCCGCAGACGGGCCAGCGGCTTTGGCAGTGCGAGATCGCCTATCGCGGCGCGATCGCCACCGACGACACGGCGGCATTCGCCGCGCTGATCCCGCGTCTTGTCGAGAATATCGGCCGCAACGTCCGCGACGCGAACTTCCAGATCGACTGACAGGCGCTCATGGCCGGCCCGCCGCGACCGCTGGCCGCGATTGCGGCACGCGGTGCAGCCTGTCTTCGCCGAGGAAGAGGAGGATCGGCGCCGCGATGAAGATCGACGACGACGTCGCGAGCACGACGCCGAACAGCATCGTCCACGCGAATTCGCGCAGCGCCTCGCCGCCATAGAGCGCCAGCGGAACGACCGTCAGGAACGTGGCTATCGACGTGCCCACGGTCCGGCTGAGGGTCTCGTTGATCGACAGGTCGATCAGGCTGCGAAGGCTCATCGACTTGTGCTTGCGCAGGTTCTCGCGGACGCGATCGTACACGACGATCTTGTCATTGATCGAATAGCCCATGATCGTGAGGATCGCCGCGATCGCGACGAGGTTGAACTGGAATCCCGTGACGACGTAGAAGCCCACCGTCTTCGTCACGTCCAGCAGCAGGGTCACGACGGCACCGACGCCGAACTGCCATTCGAACCGGAAGGTGATGTAGGCCAGCATCGCGAGGACGGCCAGGCCCAGCGCGGTCATGCCGCTGCGAAGCAGGTCCGCGCTGACCGATGCGCCGACCGCATCGACGCGACGGATCTGGATGCCCGGGACCTCCCTCTCCAGCGCCGCCCGCACCTTCTCCACCGTCTGCTGCTGCACCGCGTCGCCGCCCTGCGGACGTTCCAGCCGGATCGCGACATCGGACGGCGATCCGAACTGCTGCAGCCAGACCTGCCCGACCTGCTGGCGTGCCATCAGGTCGCGCAGCGCCGCGAAGTTCGCCGGCTCCGGTGTACGCACCTCGATCAGGATTCCGCCGGCGAAATCGATGCCGTAGTTGAGGCCGGGCCAGAAATAACCGGCCACCGACAGCGCGCTGATCACCACCGACATGACAAGCCCGATCACGCGCCCGCGCATGAACTGTATCGAGGTGTTCTCCGGGACCAGCCTGAGCTTCGGAAATTTCATGATCGGACTCCGTATTCAGATGGGCAGCAGCGCAGGCCGGCGGGACCGCAGCCACCAGACCATGAGGAGGCGCACCAGCACCGTTGCGGTGAACATCGAGGTCAGGATGCCGACACTGATCGTGACGGCGAAGCCGCGGACCGGGCCCGTGCCGAACGCGAAGAGGATGAGCATCTTGATCAGCGTGGTGAGGTTCGAATCGACGATTGTCGAGAAGGCGCGGGAGAAGCCCTGCTCCATCGCCGAGAACGGGGTGCGTCCCCTGCGGACCTCCTCGCGGATGCGCTCGTTGATCAGGATGTTGGCATCGACCGACAGGCCGAGCGCCAGCAGGATTCCCGCGATGCCGGGCAACGTCAGCGTCGCATGCATGAGCGACAGCGCCGCGATGGTCAGGAACAGGTTGAACAGCAGACCGACGCAGGCGAACGTGCCGAACAGGCCGTAAGAGGAGATCATGTAGACGAACACCAGCGCTACGCCGACGAGGCAGGAGATGAGGCCGGCGCGTATCGAATCCGCGCCGAGGTCGGGACCGACGGTCCGCTCCTCCACGACGGTCAGCCGCGCCGGCAGCGCGCCGGCGCGCAGCAGCACGGCAAGATCGTTCGCCGACTGCGCGGAGAAGTGCCCGCTGATCTGGCCGCGGCCGCCGACGATCGGCTCGCGGATCACCGGTGCGCTGATGACCTTGTCGTCCAGCACGATCGCGAACGGCTTGCCGACATTCGCCCTGGTCACGTCGGCGAATTTTCGGGTACCGGCCGAGCCGAGCGTGAAGTTCACCACCCATTCGTGCGTCTGCGGATTCAGGCTTGCGCGCGCGTCGGTCAGGTCCGACCCTTCGACGTCGACGCGCTGGCGCACCGGGTAGGCGGCGGGCTCGCCTTGGCGCGGCCTCTCGAGCGGCAGCATATCGACGCCCGGCGGTGGGTGGGCGCCGCCGGACGCATCGAAGCCCGTCTCCACCAGGCGGAACGTCATCCGCGCCGTGGTGCCGAGAAGCTGCTTGATGCGCCCGGGATCCTCGACGCCCGGCAGCTGGACGAGAATCCGGTTCGGCCCCTCGCGCGCGATCTGCGGCTCGTTGATGCCCGTTTCGTCAATGCGGCGGCGCACGATCTCGATTGACTGCGCAATCGCCTGGTCGCTCCGCTCGCGCAGCCCCTGCTCCGTCAGGGTCATACTGATGGTGTTCCTGGCTTCCTGCTGGATCAGGAGGTCCGGGATGCCGGCGCGGATCTGGTGGACGAGCTCGCGCAGCTGCCCCGCGGCCTCGTCCATGCGCTGCGGGTCCCTGACCTTGAACGAGATCGACCGGTCATGGATGGCGAGATCGCCGACCTGGATCCTGCTGGCCCGCATTTTCTCGCGGACCGTGTCGGCCAGACTCTTCAGCCTTTCGCGGACCATCGCCGGCATGTCGACTTCGAGCGACAAATACGATCCGCCGCGCAGATCGAGGCCCAGATTGACCGTGTGCCACGGCACCCAGGACGGCAGCCCGCTCGCGTATCGGGCGGGAATGATGTCGGGCAGCGACAGGAGCACGGCCGCCGCGCAGATCCCGGCGATCGCGTAGATTTTCCAGCGGGCAAAGAACATCACGGCTGTCTTGTTCCTTCTTCTGTGCGGTTCGGCCGTACTGCCCGCCTGGACAAGTCCGGACCCCGGACGCTGCGACCGACCGCAGCGGGCTCGCGTACCGCACCCCCTGATCTATGGAGCCCGGCTCACGCCTTTCTGTCCCGAACATGAATTCAGTGTAAGGAACGGTCCCTTCGCCGGCAGGCCACGCGCCGCGATCCCTTTCAAAAATTCCATGTTGCAACCACGCATCGGCAAGGCAGCCCACCCCAGATAAACCGCGAACACCCACAAGGAGGCACGATGGGCGGCGCACGCGAGCCTTATGAGACGGTGGCGCTGGTCCTGCAGGGCGGTGGCGCCCTGGGCGCCTATCAGGCGGGTGTCTACCAGGGACTCCATGAGGCCGGATTGCGGCCGAACTGGATCGCCGGCACGTCCATCGGCGCCATCAACGGCGCGCTGATCGCCGGCAACGCGCCAGAAACGCGCCTCGACCGACTGAAATCCTTCTGGGAAACCGTCAGCGTGCCGGCGCTGCTGCCAGCATGGCACCTGCCCGGCGTCTTCGAGCGCCTGTGGGCCGGGAATGTCGACCTGCGGAGCGTGATCAACCGGGTGAGCATCCTGCAGACGATCTGCGCGGGCCAGGCGGGTTTCTTCGTGCCGCGGATGCCGCCGGCCTGGGCTGCAAACGTCGATGAGCGCCGGCACCGCGAGCCTGTACGATCCGGCGGCGCTACGCCTCACGCTCGGCCGCCTCGTCGATTTCGACAGACTCAACGCCGGCGAGATCCGCTACAGCGTCGGCGCCGTGAATGTGCGCACCGGGAATCTCATCTATTTCGATTCGGCGCAGACGCGGATCGGGCCCGAGCACGTGATGGCGTCGGGCGCGCTCCCGCCGGCCTTTCCCGCGATCGAGATCGACGGCGAGTTCTACTGGGACGGCGGCATCGTCTCCAACACGCCGCTCGAGTACGTGCTGGAGTCCTATCCGCGCCGCGACACCCTGGCCTTCCAGATCGATCTGTGGAGCGCGCGCGGCTCCATGCCGACCGACCTGCTGGACGTCATGGAGCGCGAGAAGGAGATCCGGTATTCGAGCCGGACGCGGGAGGGAACGGCGCGTTCCGCCGAGCGGCAGAAGCTGCGTCGCGCGCTTGCAAGCATGCTGGCCCGGCTGCCGGCGGAGCTGGCCGACGATCCCACGGTCCAGGCGCTGCAGCAGGCGGCCTGCGGCAAGGTCTTCAACATCGTACACCTGATCTATCGGGCCAAGGCATACGAGACCCTGGGCAAGGACTACGAGTTCAGCCCGACGACGATGCGCGAGCACTGGCAGGTCGGGCTCGACGATACGCGCCGCTCGCTGGCGGCGCCGGGCTTCCTCGACCTGCCCTCGCGAGCGGACGGCGTGGTGACGCACGACATCCACCGGCGGGACCGGCCGGGGCCGGTCAACGCTCCAGCCGCACGCGCGAGAGCGGACGCACCGACGGCGTCCGCTCTCAGCTAGCAACCCTACGCATCGCGCCCGTTACAGCGAGCCGGACGCCGGCGCCTGGCTCATCGGCTGGCTGCCGCGCAGATCGGCGATGGCCTGGTTGACCGACTGGACCGCCTGCGAGCGGTTATGAAGATGCGTGCGCGCATCGATGATTTCGCGCATCGGCTTGCTCTCCGGCATCGCCTGATGCGTATCGATGCTCGTGCCGCGGTCCGCCTCTTCGCTGTTCAGAAGCGTGGTCTGGGCACGCTCCAGTTGCTCGCGCGCGGCCTTCATGCGGCCCTTGTCCAGCGCCGTTACGGCTTTCTGCAGATCGGCGATTGCCGCGTCGTTTGCCGTCAGGCTCGTGGCGGCACTGCCCGAAGCCGTACCTTGGGCTGGCGCCATCGGCGACGCCGCCTGTGCGGCAACCGCCGCCAGGGGAAGGGCCAGCGCGAGCAAGCCGCCGCGCAGCCACGGTAGCGATCCGGAGACCTTCATGACACGCTCCATTCGACGTTGACTGGGTGATCGCGGAGGAAACACGCCGCGCCGGAACGCGCGGCGTGCCTGCGATCGATGGTCCAGATATACGACCGGCCAGTCGCCACGGCATGACGCCGGGATGAAATCGCTGCGAGGAAGCGCGGCGGCAATCCGGCACCGCGGCTTCGTCATCGGCGAGGCCGCCGAACCTTGCGATGATTCCATGTTGTCGCAAGAGAACCGCAACTTGGCACGCCCACTCTGTCCCGCGTTGCGACACGCGCGCGTGCGCCGGAGGTTCGGATATGTTTCGATCCCTCGACTTGATCGCCGCATTGCTGATCGCCGTCGGACCGGCCGTGGGCTTGGCCGCGCCCGTTCTGGCGCAAACCTCCACTCAACCACCGGCCGGCGCAGCGGAGAGCGTGCCCGACCCCGGCCAGGGGCCTGTCGTCAACGGGCGTCACCGCCAGCCGTCGCGCTCGGAGATCCAGGACCGCGAGCGCGCGCAAGGACGCTCGGCCGAAGCGATCGCGCGCGAGGAGCGCGCCAAGGACCGCGAGGTCGACGAGCTCTACCGCGAACTGATGACCGACCTCGGCGCAACCCGTCCGGCGGAGTCGGGATCGACCCGCTGAACCCGACCTTCACGGAGATTCCACATGACGAGCAGACGATTGTTGCGACGACTGGTTCTGGCGCTGGGCACGGGAATGCTGGCCCTCTTCGTATTCGTGGTTTTCATCCTCTCGCGCCCTGACGCATACCACGAGCACCAGGCGGCCGCGGCACCGGCGGCCGCCGCATCCTGGCCCGACGGCTCGCCACGCACCGCGAACGACTGGTGGGCGAAGCCGGGCGCACCGAACGCGCCCCAGCAGCCCAATCCGGCATCAGCGCCGACACCGCCGGGCTGATTGCAGGGAATCCATGTTCCGGCCACGCCCGCGCAAGACCGCGCGCGCATCTAGACACTGATCGCCGCGGGTAAAGGGGAACCGCACCGGCGGGCGTGCGAATCCGGATCAGGAAGGAAGCCGTGCCATGCGCTTGCAGAATAAGGTAGCGGTCGTCACGGGCGCCGCCAGCGGGATCGGATACGAGATCGCGCGGACTTTCGCGCGCGAAGGCGCGAAGATCGCCATCGCCGACGTCAACAAGGCGGGCGCCGAGGCCGCGGCGAAAACGCTCGACGGCTCGGGCAAACGCGCCATGCGCGTCGCGATGGACGTGACCGACGAGGCACAGGTCGAGGCCGGCATTGCGAGGGTCGTCGAAACCTTCGGCCGGATCGACATCCTCGTCAGCAACGCCGGCATCCAGACCGTAGCGCCGCTCGACGAGTTTCCCTTCGACAAGTGGAAGCAGCTTCTGTCGATCCATCTCGACGGCGCGTTCCTGACGACTCGCGCATCGCTGCGGCACATGTATCACCAGGGCAACGGCGGCAGCATCATCTATCTCGGCTCGGTGCACTCCAAAGAAGCATCGGTGCTGAAGGCGCCATACGTGACGGCGAAACACGGGCTCATCGGCCTCGCCAAGGTCGTCGCGAAGGAAGGCGCCAAGCATGGCGTGCGGGCAAATGTGATCTGTCCCGGCTTCGTGCGCACGCCGCTTGTCGACAAGCAGATCCCCGAACAGATGAAGGAACTCGGCCTGTCCGAGCAGCAGGTCATCAAGACCGTCATGCTGAAGGAGACCGTCGACGGCGAGTTCACGACAGTCCAGGACGTGGCCAACGCCGCGCTCTTTTTCGCTGCGTTCGAATCCAACGCGCTGACCGGCCAGTCCCTCGTCGTCAGCCATGGCTGGTTCATGCAGTAGCGCCGCCCGAATTTCACCGAGAGAGACGAGAATGGTCGGAAGCGGAGCGCTCGCCCGCATCCCACGGCTCGTGCGCGCGCGTCGGAGCCGCCGCGCGCTGCTCCTTCGGGCTAGTCGTGTCGCAGATGGCTGCAATGCCGGCCCGCGCAAGCAGGAATCGCGCGACCGGCACGTGTGATCAGCAGGTCGGCAGCCGCGCTTCATGACGTCGAAATCATGCAGCGATCAGTTCGCGGCAAGCGCCCGACCGTAGCGTTCACCACCGCAACGATAGCAAGCGAGAGCTTCAGGATGAGATCGTCATGCGTACCCTGCCCAATTCAAATCCGCTGTCTTCATCCCATGCGCGGTTCCTGCGAGCCCTCCCGGCGATCGCGATCGCGCTGACCTGCCTGAGCGCCGGAACGGCGTCCGCACAGGAGTGGCACCGGCGCTGGGGCGACCGCGACTACAACCGTTACGCCACGCATATCGACCATTGGCATGCCGGGCACTGGTATCACGGGCCTTATGGCGGGCGTGTCGGTTGGTGGTGGGTCGCCGGCGGCGTCTGGTACTACTATCCTGCCCCCGTCTACCCCTATCCCGATCCGTACGCCGTGCCGCCGCCTGTCGCCTATGGCGGGCCGCCGGCCATGGTCGTACCCGCGCCGACGGGCACCGTCGTCGCGGCACCGGCTTCGCCGGCTTATGCCGGACCGAACGGTCAGATGTGCCGCGAGTATCAAGGCACCGCCGTGATCGGGGGCCGCCAGCAACTGACCTACGGCACGGCGTGCCTGCAGCCCGACGGAAGCTGGCGGATCGTGGGCTGACGGTGGAGCCGGACCGATGGCTTCCGTGTCGTGGATCACGGGACCGTCGCCATCAGGCGGTGGCGGCAATCTCTTTCGCAGAGGGGAGCGAACTGATGCGGACGGGCGCACCATGACCAACCTGCATCGTCACTACCAAGCGCAGAAAGAAGCCCAGAAGATCCGTGTGCTGCGGCCGGAGGAGGTGCACACCGGCATCGCGACGTGGCGGCGCTTCGCCTGGGGCGCGGCGGGCGCGATCGTTCTCGTGGCGCTCGGCTGGTGGCTCCATACGCGACCAGGCGAGCAGCCGCGGGCGGGCCGGCTCGCGACCAACACGCCCGTGCCGGTCGTTACCGCGACCGCGCAGACAGGCGATGTCGCGATCACGCTGAACGGCCTCGGCACGGTTACGCCGCTCGCGACCGTCACGGTGAAGACGCAGATCAGCGGCCAGCTGACGCAGATCGCCTTCCAGGAAGGCCAGACCGTGAAGAAGGGCGACTTCCTCGCGGAAATCGACCCGCGTCCGTACGAGCTGGCGGTTGAGCAGGCCGACGCGCAGCTCGCGCGCGACCAGGCCCTGCTGAAGAATGCCCAGCTCGACCTGAGCCGCTATCGCACGCTCGCCGCGCAGAACTCGATCGCGCGCCAGCAGGTCGACACGCAGGCGGCGCTGGTCGGCCAGTACGAAGCAACGGTGAAGGCCGACCAGGCGCAGCTCGGCAATGCGAAGCTGAACCTCGACTACTGCCACATCGTGGCGCCGGTCGGCGGCCGCGTCGGCCTGCGCCAAGTGGATCTCGGCAACTACGTCCAGGCGAACGACGCCAACGGCATCGTCGTCATCACGCAGGTGCAGCCCATCACCGTCGTCTTCTCCCTGCCCGAGGACAATCTGCCGGCGATCATGAAGCGGCTGAACGTGGGCGCTACATTGCCGGTCGCGGCCTACGACCGCAGCAACAAGGTGAAGCTCGCCACCGGCACACTCGCGACATTGGACAACCAGGTCGACACGACCACCGGCACGGTGAAGCTGAAGGCGCAGTTCGACAACAACGGCCAGATCCTGTTCCCCAACCAGTTCGTCAACGTCCAGCTCCTGCTGGATACGATGAAAGACACGACCGTCGTTCCCACCGCCGCGATCCAGCGCGGGGCGCCCGGCACGTATGTCTACGCCGTGAAGGCCGACGACACCGTGGCGGTCAAGACCGTGACACTCGGCCCCGTCGATGCGGGTAAGGTCGCGGTGCAATCGGGGCTGGCGGCGGGCGATCGCGTGGTCGTGGACGGCGCCGACAAGCTGCGCGACGGCGCCAAGGTCACGATGCCGACGGCGAATACCGCCGCGCCGCAGCCCTCCGGCTCGACCGCGGACCGGCCGCGACGGCGCGGGGGCAGCCAATGACCGCACGCTCCTGAGCCGGCGGACGGCAGAACGCCATGAGCCCGTCGCGCCCGTTCATCCTGCGGCCCGTCGCAACGTCGCTTCTGATGCTGGCGATCCTGCTGGTAGGCGGCGTCGCGTACCGGTTCCTGCCGCTGGCGGCGCTGCCGCAGATCGACTACCCGACGATCCAGGTGCAGACCTTCTACCCCGGCGCCAGCCCCGACGTGATGACCTCGTCGGTGACGGCGCCGCTGGAGCGCCAGCTCGGGCAGATGCCGAGCCTGGTGCAGATGGCGTCGACCAGCTCCGCCGGCGCCTCGGTCATCACGCTGCAGTTCAGCCTCGCCATCAGCCTCGACGTCGCCGAGCAGGAGGTTCAGGCCGCGATCAACGCCGCGGGGAATCTGCTGCCGTCGGACCTGCCGGCGCCGCCGATCTACGCCAAGGTGAACCCGGCCGATGCGCCGGTGCTGACGCTGGCGCTGACCTCAAAGACACTGCCCCTGCCGCAGATCCAGGACCTGGCAGACACGCGGCTCGCGCAGAAGATATCGCAGCTCCCCGGCGTCGGTCTCGTCACCATCAATGGCGGGCAGCGGCCAGCGGTGCGCATCCACGCCAATCCGCGCGCGCTCGCCGCCTACGGCCTGAACATCGACGACCTGCGGACGACGATCAGCAATGCCAACGTCAACACGCCGAAGGGCAATTTCGACGGGCCGTCGCGCGCCTATACCATCAATGCCAACGACCAGCTCGAGAGCGCGGATGCGTACAAGGGGCTGGTGATCGCCTACAAGAACGGCGCGCCGGTCCACCTCTCCGATGTGGCGGACGTCGTCGACAGCGCGGAGAACACCAAGCTCGGCGCATGGATGAACATCACCCACGCCGTGATCATGAACGTCCAGCGCCAGCCCGGCGCCAACGTGATCGAGGTCGTCGACCGCATCAAATCGCTTCTGCCCCAGCTGCAGGCCTCCTTGCCGCCGGCGATCGACGTCGCGGTCATCGCCGACCGCACCGTGACGATCCGTGCCTCGGTCAACGACGTCCAGGTCGAGCTCGCCCTCGCGGTGGGACTGGTCGTCATGGTGATCTACCTGTTCCTGCGCAACATCCGCGCGACGATCATCCCGAGCCTTTCCGTCCCGCTGTCGCTGGTGGGCACGTTCGGCGCGATGTACATGCTGGGCATCAGCCTCAACAACCTTTCGCTGATGGCGCTGACGATCTCGACCGGCTTCGTCGTCGACGACGCCATCGTGATGATCGAGAACATCGCCCGCTATATCGAGCAGGGCGACGCGCCGCTGAAGGCCGCACTGAAGGGCGCCGAGCAGATCGGCTTTACCATCGTGTCGCTGACGATCTCGCTGATCGCCGTGCTGATTCCGCTGCTGTTCATGGGCGACGTCGTCGGCAGGCTGTTCCGCGAGTTCGCGATCACGCTGGCCGTGACCATCCTGATCTCCGCCGTCGTGTCGTTGACGCTCGTGCCGATGATGTGCGCCAAGCTGATGCGCCACGACCGGGAACAGGCGGCGAGCCGCCATCCGGGACATGGGTGGTTCGACGGGCTCGTCCGTGGCTACGACCGGATGCTCACCGTCGTGCTCGACAACCAGACGCCGACCCTCATCGTGGCAGCCGCGACGCTGGTGCTGACGGCCTTCCTCTACGTCGCCATTCCGAAAGGGTTCTTTCCCGTTCAGGACACCGGTCTGATCCAGGGCATCACCGAGGCGCCGCAATCGACGTCCTATCGCGCGATGGCCGAGCGCCAGGAGGCGCTGGCGGCGGCACTGCTGAAGGACCCGGACGTCCAGAGCCTGTCGTCGTTCATCGGCGTCGACGGCACGAACAGGACCCTCAACAGCGGCCGCTTCCTCATCGTGCTCAAGCCGCACGACGAACGGAGCGCCACGGCCGCCGAGATCATCCGGCGCCTTCAGCCCTTGGCCGCCGCGGTCCCCGGCATCTCGCTCTACATGCAGCCGGTCCAGGACCTGACCATCGATACGACGACCAGCCGGACGCAGTACCAGTTCGTCCTGCAGGACGCCAATCCGGACGAGCTTACCGTCTGGACGCCCAGGCTGGTCGACAGGCTCAACCACGCGCCCGAGCTCGATGACGTGGCCAGCGACCAGCAGGACCGCGGGCTGGCCGCGTATATCAGCGTCGACCGCGACGCCGCCGCGCGCTTCGGCATCACCCTCGCGACCGTCGACAACGCGCTCTACGACGCCTTCGGCCAGCGGATCGTCTCGACGATCTTTACACAGACCAACCAGTACCGCGTGATCCTGGAGGTCGACCCGGCCTTGCAGAACTCGCTGCAATCCCTCGGCGCGATCTACCTGCCGTCGTCGACGGCGGCCGGCGGGCAGGTGCCGCTGACCGCGATCGCGACCGTCAGCGAACAGACCGCGCCGCTGCAGATCAGCCATCTTGGCCAGTTCCCGGCGACGACGATCTCGTTCAACGTCGCGCCGGGCGCCTCGCTGGGCGCGGCCCTTTCCGCCATCACGCAGGCGCAGAAGGAGATCGGGTTGCCGCTGAGCGTCATCACCAGCTTCCAGGGCGCCACCCTCGCCTTCCAGTCGTCGCTGCGGAACGAGCTGTTCCTGATCCTGGCGGCGATCGTCACCGTCTACATCGTGCTGGGCGTGCTCTACGAAAGCTTCATCCACCCCGTCACGATCCTGTCGACGTTGCCTTCGGCCGGCATCGGCGCGCTGCTCGCGCTGATGGCCGCCGACAGCGACCTCGGCGTGATCGCGATCATTGGCATCATCCTGCTGATCGGCATCGTGAAGAAGAACGCCATCATGATGATCGACTTCGCGCTGGAGGCGCAGCGCGAGGAGGGCAAAGCCCCGCGCGAGGCCATCCATCAGGCGTGCCTGCTGCGGCTGCGGCCGATCCTGATGACGACGATGGCGGCCCTGCTCGGCGCGCTGCCGTTGATGCTCGGAACCGGCACCGGATCGGAGCTGCGCCATCCGCTCGGCGTCGCAATCGCCGGCGGCCTGGTGGTCAGCCAGCTCCTGACGCTGTTCACCACGCCTGTCATCTATCTGGCCTTCGACCGCATCGCGGAGCGGACCCGGCGCCTGTTCGGCGGGAGCGAGGACGAGGCGCGGGAGCGCCCGGTCCGATGAACGTCTCGGCGCTCTTCATACAGCGCCCCGTCGCGACGATCCTGCTGACGATCGGCATCGCCTTTGCCGGGGCGATCGCCTACTTCCAGCTTCCGGTTTCGCCGCTGCCGCAGGTCGACTTCCCCACCATCTCGGTCCTGGCGCAACTGCCCGGCGCGAGCCCGGAGGTGATGGCGACGAGCGTGGCCACGCCCCTCGAACGCCATCTGGGCCAGATCGCCGACGTGACCGAGATGACGTCGATCAGCTCCATCGGTACCGCGCGCATCACATTGCAGTTCGGCCTCAACCGCAACATCGACGGCGCCGCGCGCGACGTCCAGGCGGCGATCAACGCCGCCCGCGTCGACCTGCCGCCGACCCTTCGCACGAATCCGACCTACCGCAAGGTCAACCCCGCCGACGCGCCGATCATGGTCCTCGCGCTCACGTCGGACACGCGAAGTCCGGGCCAGATCTACGATTCCGCGACCACGGTCCTGGAGCAGAAACTGTCCCAGGTCGACGGCATCGGCCAGGTCAACATCGGCGGCAGCTCGCTGCCGGCCGTCCGCGTCGAGCTGAACCCGCCTGCCCTGTTCAAGTACAGAATCGGCCTCGAGGACGTGCGCGCCGCCCTCGCGGCGGCCAATGCCCATAGCCCGAAGGGCTCCATCGAGGAAGGCCGCCAGAACTTTCAGATCTACACGAACGACCAGGCGCGCACCGCCGACCAGTACCGCTCGCTCGTGATCGCCTACCGCAACGGCGCCGCCGTGCGGTTGTCGGACGTGGCCGACGTCGATGATTCCGTCGAGAACCTGCGCAACGCCGGCCTCGCGAACGGCAAGCAGGCCGTGCTGGTCATCCTCTACCGGCAGCCGAACGCCAATATCATCGAGACCGTGGACCGGGTGAAGGCGCTGCTGCCGCAGCTTCAGGCCTCAATCCCGGGGGACATCGACATCACCATCGCCGCCGACCGGTCGACCACCATCCGCACCTCGCTGCACGAGGTCGAGCGGACATTGCTGATCTCCACCGGCCTGGTGATCCTTGTGGTGTTCGCCTTCCTGCGCGATGCGCGCGCCACCCTGATCCCGGGCATCGTCGTGCCGGTTTCGCTGATCGGCACCTGCGGCGTGATGTACCTGCTCGGCTACAGCCTCAACAATCTCTCGCTGATGGCCATGACGATCGCGACCGGCTTCGTCGTCGACGACGCCATCGTCGTCCTGGAGAACATCTCGCGCCACATCGAGAACGGCATGTCCCGGATCGAGGCGTCCCTGCACGGCGCCCGTGAGGTCGGGTTCACCGTGCTGTCGATGAGCACGTCGCTGATCGCGGTGTTCCTCCCGATCATCCTGATGGGCGGCATCATCGGGCGGTTGCTCCGGGAGTTCGCGCTGACGCTCTCTGTCGCGATCATGATGTCGCTGGTCGTTTCGCTGACGACGACGCCGATGATGTGCGCCCGCCTGCTCGGGCGGAAGAAGGCCGGCGTGCCCGGCCGCTTGTCCCGGGCCAGCGGGCGGATCTTTGACTCGATGATCGGCGCCTATCGCCGCTCGCTCGGCTGGGCCCTGTCCCATCCGGGGAGCATCGTCCTGACCCTCGCCGCGATTATCGGGCTCAACATCTACCTGTTCGTCGTCGTGCCGAAGGGTTTCTTCCCGCAGCAGGACACCGGGCGCATGATCGGCGGCATCCAGGCCGACCAGAGCATCTCCTTCCAGCTGATGCGCCAGAAGCTGGCGCAGTTCATCTCCATCATCAAAAGCGATCCGGCGGTCGAATCGGTGGTCGGATTCACCGGCGGCGTGCAGACGAATTCGGGGTTCGTCTTCATATCCCTGAAGCCGCTGTCGGAGCGCCACCTGTCCGCCGACCAGGTCATCGGCCGGCTGCGGCGCGAGCTTGCGCAAGTCCCAGGCGCGTCCATGTTCCTGCAGGCGGTCCAGGACATCCGCGTCGGCGGCCGCCAGACCAACGCGCAGTACCAGTACACGCTGCATGCCGACAATCTCGCCGAGCTCTATGCCTGGGGGCCGAAGATCCTTCAGGCGCTGCAGCGCGTGCCCGAGCTGACCGACGTCAACTCCGACCAGCAGGACAAGGGCCTGGAGCTGGATCTCGTCATCGACCGCAACACGGCCTCGCGCCTCGGCCTGACCGCCAGCCAGATCGACAACACGCTCTACGACGCCTTCGGCCAGCGGCAGGTGTCCACGATCTACAACCCGCTGAACCAGTACCACGTCGTCATGGAGGTGGCGCCGCAGTACTGGCAGAGCCCGGAGACGCTCAAGGACCTGTACGTCAGCACATCCGGCACCATCGGCGGCACGCAGTCGACGAACGGCATTGCCGCAGCGCCCGGCGCCGGCTCGGTCGCGGCCACGACTGCGACGACGAGTGCCGCCGATGCCGTGCGCAACCAGCGCACCAACCAGCTCGGCAGCACAGGCCACAGTAGCGCGTCGACCGGTGCGGCGATCAGCACGAAGGCGGAAACGCTGGTGCCGCTCGCTTCCTTTGCCCATTACGGACCTGGCACCACGCCGCTGGTGGTGAACCATCAGGGCGTGTTCGTCGCCAGCACGATCTCGTTCAACCTGGCGCCCGGAAAGTCGCTGAGCGACGCGGTGACGATCATCGAGGCCACCATGAACCGGATCGGCGTGCCCGCCTCGATCCACGGCAGCTTCCAGGGCACCGCGAAGGTCTATCAGGAGTCGCTCGCCAACGAGCCGATCCTGATCCTCGCGGCGTTGATGGCGGTCTACATCGTCCTAGGCGTCCTCTACGAGAGCACCATCCATCCGGTGACGATCCTCTCGACCCTGCCGTCGGCCGGGATCGGCGCCATCCTGGCGCTCATGGCCACGAACACGGAGTTCAGCATCATCGCGCTGATCGGCGTGTTCCTGCTGATCGGTATCGTGAAGAAGAACGCGATCATGATGATCGACTTCGCGCTGGAGACGCAGCGGCGCGAAGGGTTGTCGCCGCGCGAGGCGATCTACCGCGCCTGTCTGCTGCGGTTTCGCCCGATCATGATGACCACGCTCGCCGCCCTGCTTGGCGCGATCCCGCTCGCGGTGGGCTTCAGCGAGGGCTCGGAGCTGCGGCGGCCGCTCGGCATCTCCATCGTCGGCGGATTGGCGGTGAGCCAGATGCTGACGCTCTACACGACGCCGGTCATCTACCTCTATCTGGAGCGGTTCCGCCTCTGGCTGCAGCGGACGCGGCAGCCGCGAGACGCCTATGCGCACGGTGACGAGTGACGGCCGAGGAGTCCGCAAATGAGACGAACAGCGACACGATGGATCGTGGTGGCGGCAATCCTGATGGCGCTGTCCGCCTGCACGGTCGGCCCCGACTATCAGCGCGCAGGGCTCCACATGATGCCCGCCGCCTACAAGGAAGCCCAAGGCTGGAAGCCCAGCGAGCCCCGCGACTGGGAGAGCCGCGGCGCATGGTGGACGATCTACAACGATCCCGTGCTCGACCAGCTCGAGGAGCAGGTCGACGTCTCCAACCAGAACCTGAAGGCGGCGGAGGCGGCGTTCCGCCAGGCCAGCGCGATCGTCCGCGTCGCCCGCGCGGGCTATTACCCAAGCGTGGCCGTCGGCGCCACGGCGCAACGCATCGGCGCGGGCTCGCAGAACCGCTCGTCCAGCCGGTCGGTCAGCTCCGACGGCACGCTGACGCAATACGACCTGTCAGCCACGGCCACCTGGGTTCCGGACATCTGGGGCCGGATCCGCCGGACGGTCGAAAGCGACGTTGCGCTCGCGCAGGTGAGCGCCGCGGATATCGCGTCGGCGCGCCTGTCGGCACAGGCCGCCCTCGCCACCGCCTACATGCAGCTGAGAAGCGATGACGAGCTGAAGCGGCTGCTGGATGCCGCGGTCGATGCCTATACGCAATCCCTGGCGATCACGCAGAACCGCTACGCGGCCGGCATCGCGGCGGAATCGGATGTTGTCTCGGCCCAGACGCAGCTCGAGACGACGCGCGCGCAGGCGATCGGCGTCGGCGTGCAGCGCGCCCAGCTCGAGCACGCCATCGCGATCCTGATCGGCAAGCCGCCGTCGGCGCTCGCGATCGCGCCGGCGCCGCTCGCCGTCGACGTGCCCACCGTGCCGACGGGCGTGCCGTCCACGCTGCTCGAGCGGCGCCCCGATATCGCCGCCGCGGAGCGCCAGATGGCGTCAGCCAACGCGGAGATCGGCATCGCGGAATCCGCGTTCTATCCCGACCTCACGCTGACCGCATCCTATGGCTTTACCGGCTTCTCTCTGAGCAAGCTGGTCGGCGCGCCCTATAGCCTGTGGTCCCTCGGCGCTGACATCGCGCAGACCGTGTTCGATGCCGGCGCGCGCAGCGCACAGGTGGACGCGGCGCGGGCCACCTACGAGCAGACGGTTGCAGGCTATCGCCAGACGGTGCTGACGGGGTTCCAGCAGGTCGAAGACGCGCTCGCCGCCCTCCGCATCCTGCAGGAGCAAGCGGATGCCGAAGCGCGCGCCGTGAGCGCCGCGCAGGAGGCCGAGCGCCTGGTGCTGAACCAGTACCGGGCGGGCACCGTGCCCTACAGCAGCGTGCTCACAGCACAGACGACCAGCCCGACCAATCAGCAGACGGCGCTGGCAGTTGCACAGAGCAGGCTCACCTCAAGTGTCAATCTGGTCGCGGCGCTGGGCGGCGGGTGGGACGCCGCTCAGCTACCGTCCTCGAACGAACTGGCGACGTCCGCCCCGCCACCCGCGCAATAAATCCTGCAGCTACTGCGAAGGCGGCGTGCCCGACTGCGTTCCCGTGCCGCCGGGCTGCCCCGTTCCGGTGCTGCCCGAGCCCTGGTTCGCGCCCGGCTGGCCGCCCTGGTTCATCTCGCGCTTGATCGACTCGCTCTGGCTGCGGACGCTGTCGAGCTGATGCTGCGTCCCGGTCGTCGTGCCGGTCGTTCCCATCGTCGTCGGCGACCCCGAGGCGGGCCCTGATGTCGTGCCGCTCTGTGAGGCGGCTGGAGGCGTGCCGGTTTGCGGCGCGGTCGGCGACGTTGTCTGCGCATCGACAATCGGGACAAGAGAGATCATCCCAAGCACCGCTGCCGCCGTACCCAGCGTGACCATCGCTTTTGACATTGCGGTCTCCTTGATTGGGGAGAATGCGTGGTCAACCGACGAAGGCAGCCGCAGTTCCGTTGAACCGGAGCGCAGCAGCGCGGGAAATCGGACAGGCTCCGCCGCGCGGTCTGAAACCACGTGGCGCGACCATTCGTTCTCACCCCGGTACTCAGGCCGAGGTCGGCTGTTGCAATAAGGAGAAGACATGGCCCGGAAGTATTCCCGCAGCGCCAGCAAGACAGTCGGGAGTGCGATGCGTCGCCGCAAGGCGGGCACGCTCAAGAGCGGAAAAGGCGGCAAGGGCGGAAAGGTGAAGAGCCGGAAGCAGGCGATCGCGATCGGGCTGTCCGAAGCGCGCCGGAAGGGAAAGAAGGTCCCGCCGCGCCGCAAGACGAAGCGCTGACGACCGCGGCAACGCGCTCCGCTTAGCGCACCGGGGACGCGTTCGCGCCTGCGGATGCAGCGACCGCGGCGGAGACGGCAATCTCGCGCGCATGCCGCTTGCCAAGCCGGGCGCCGATGCTGGCCAGCGTCATCGCCACCGGCAGCGAACAATGCGTGCCGACGCCGTACTGGGCAAGCTGATGCCCATCGACGGAGACGTCCCGCGCCGGATTGAGCGTCACCACCCAGTGCTTGTCGTTCTCGAAATAGCGCATGCTGCCCATGCGCCAGTCGGCGCTCACCGCGCCTGCGGCCGCATCGATCGACATCGTCACGGCAGGGAACTTGATGGTGCTTTCGTCGAAGCCGTTCTCGGGATCGACGTAGTAGAGGATCGGCTCGTGCTCCATCATCACGCGCCGGAAGATGAATTTGCGCTGGCAGCAATAGACGATGCCGTCGAGCACGCGGCTGCCTTCGTCGACCGCGGCCAGCAGGGCCATCACGTCCTCTTCGGACGGCGGCGCGGAGCGCCACCGCGGATCGTGGACCAGAGCGTAGAGCGCCTCGGCGCTGCTAGGCTTTAGCATGGCGTGGCTCCTGCACGATGCAGCCGTACCAGCCCAGGCCGCGATAGGTCTCGTATCCGGGCGTGCGGTGGAAGCCGATCGTCGCGCCCTTTGAATCGACATAGGTGCCCGAGTCCTTGCCGTCGTGGTTGAGGGCAAAGGTTTCGCTGAGCACGCCGCGGCGGTCGTTGGCGGCGATGACCCGGCTCTTCGCATCGAGCAGCATCACGCGCGTGCGTTGGCGCTCTTCCTGCGCGAGGCGGACATTGTCGACGATGAGCTGCGACTGCGGACCCCAGTCGAAATGGGCGGCGAGCACGCCGATCGCGCGGCCGTTCGTGAGCGCGCCCTCGCGCACCGCCGCGGCATAGGTCGCGACCGGGCTGTCGCCGAGCGCGGCGCAGCGCGCGATGTCCGAAACCGAGTACTCGTCGCCGTTGGCGCTGGCCATCGCCTCGCGGAACCAGCTCTCGCGCGAGATGTCGAGCCCGATCGATGATGCGTAGCGCTGCGGCCGCCCGACGGCGAGGACGCGGCCTTCCGGACTGCAGATCCACAGGTCGAGATAGATCGTGTAGGCGTCGAGGATCTCGCCAAGGCGACGGCTCGCATAGGCGCGGGCATCCGTGTCGGTCTTCGTCGCGCAATCGACGACCGCGATGTCGCGCGCCCACCAGCGCACGTCGCAGGTCCGCTCGAAGAGGTTGCGGTCAATGATCTCGATGGCGTTCAACGCGAGGTCCATGAGCCGCTGCCCGCGCATGTGATCGATCAGCAGGCGGCCGAGCTGGTCGAGTTCCGACACCTTCGCCGCGAGTTGGGCCTCGAGATCCTGCGCGATGCCGCGCACTTCGTTGGCGACCTGCTTCACCTCGTTGGCGACGACGGAGAAGCCGCGCCCGGCATCGCCCGCGCGCGCAGCCTCGATCAGCGCGTTGAGCGCCAGGATATTGGTGCGCGACGTGATCGTCTGGATTTCCGCGATCTTCGCGGAGGTGATCGTCTCGACTTCCGCTGTCAGGGTGACGACCCGTTCAGGGTCGATGGCGCCGCCCGGCGACGCGTCCTGCGCCGACGGCTGCGTCTTGCGAACCGCCTCCGACATCCCCCTCACCCTCTTTTGAGCCTCAGGGGCAAACCTAATCGCAGGTATTTAAGTACTCGTTGATCGGATTGATTTTTTTATGGCCAAGAATTGTGCAAACGCCTGCAGTTTGCGCAGTTTTACTTGGCTTTTGAGGTTGTACGGGCTGCGGCAGCGACAATGCTGCGGCGCGGCAGAATGGCCGCGGCGGCTGTCCGCTAAATGGGCCAGCCCAAGGCCGCGGCAGCCATTCCGCCCAGCATCCCCACCACGAACGTCATCGCATAGAAAACGCGAATTCCAGCCGTCCCGGAAATCCCCATAGCTGCTGACCCCTCCCGCCTTTGGTTTGAAGTGTTGCGCGGCGGAGAGTGCAGCGGCCGTGTTGCAGCCGGACCTCGCCGCCCTCGACGAATTGTTTCTATCGTTTCAGCCCGACGCTGCTGGCCCGGATTTCACCGACTTGCCCAGGAAAATCCCTGTAGCGCCGCCAAGGCTGCCGGCATGAGCGGAACTTGGGCGAGGCCGTGCCGTTGCCCGTTCCGCATCGGATTCATCCTCTTGGAGGGCAAGCCATGTTCGATCCCAAAGACCTGCTTGGAATGATGCTCGGCACTGGCATGGGCGGTCGCAACCCGCGCCTCGGCGGCACCGGGCCGGGCGGCGGGTTTGGCGATGCCGCTTCCGGCATGGGCGGTCTGGGTGCGCTGCTTGAAGGCTTCGGCGGTGGCGGCGCAATCCCGGGCGCACCGCCGTCCATGGGCGCAAGCCCGGGCGCGGCCGGTCAAGCCGGTATGGGACGCATGGGCAAAGCCGCCGGCGGTGCCGGCATTGCCATCCTCGCGGGGCTCGCCCTCAATGCCTACGAACGCTATCGACAGGGCCAGGCAGGCGCGGCGGCGCAGCAAGGCGCCCAGCCTCAACGCGCGCCCGAGGCCGACGCGGGCGACGCGCAGGTCGATGACGGCGAAGCGATCCTCCTGATCCGCGCGATGGTGGCGGCTGCCAATGCGGACGGCCAGATCGATCCGGAGGAAGAAAGAAACATCCTCGATCGCCTCGACCGTGCCGGTGCCACAGCCGAGCAGCGCGCCTTCGTGCAGCGGGAGCTCCGCAATCCGGCGGCGCTCGAGACGCTGCTCCGCGACGTGCGCGGGCCGGACATGGCGCAGCGCTTCTACACGGCATCCGCGCTCGCCATCAAGGCGGACACGCCGGCGGAGCGCTCCTATCTGCGCTATCTCGGCGACCGCCTCGGCCTCAAGCCGCAGCAGAGCAACGACCTGCTGCAGCGGCTCGGCCTCGACAGCGCCGTTGCGTGAGACGCGCGGCGCATTTCAGGAGTCGGCAGGTCTTACGTTAACGATGACCGCCGCCGAATGGATAATGGGTTAAACATCGCTCGATCAATACTTTGAACAGACGGGCATTGCTTTTGCTTATTCAGTCGGGAGACCTTCGTGCGAGGCCCGACATGGTAAATGCCCGTCTGGTTGTTTTCTCCGTCATGCTTATCATCGCGATGATCGCGGTCCAGGCCGAGGCCGCGCTCACCGCCGCCGATCCCATGGCGGGCGGATTGATGATGGCCGAGCCGAACGTCCTGCTGCTGATGCTTCTCGCCGCGATCGTCGCCTTCGCGACAGCGGCCATGCACGGCGCGGCGCCCGTGCGGCGCCGCCGCGTCAACCGTGCGCGGATGCGGGCCCGCCGTGCCGGATCGTAAGCGAACGGCGGCGATGGCGCGGCCGCCGCGTTCGCCGGTGCCTCCGCCGCGGCGTCCCTCGCCGCGCTGAGTTCCGGATTTCCGCGCTGGCGCGCAGAAATCCGCACTCTATACTCGCCGCCTTCTCCGTTCCCGCGAGAGGACAGATTTGCGACCGCTCGATCAGCTCGACGCTTCCGCGCTCGGGCATCTTCGCTTCATCCTGTGCGATATCGACGATACGGTGACGACGGAAGGCAAGCTCACCGCGCGCGCCTATTCGGCGATGGAGCGACTGCAGCAGGGCGGCCTCAAGGTCATCCCGATCACCGGCCGCCCGGCCGGATGGTGCGATCACATCGCGCGGATGTGGCCGGTCGCGGCGGTGGTCGGCGAGAACGGCGCGCTGTACTTCCACTACGATCATGCGCGGCGCACGATGCAGCGCCGCTTCTGGCTCGATGACGGCGAAAGGGCGGCTTCGCGCAAGAAGCTCGATGTGCTGCGCGTCGAGATCCTGAAGGCGGTGCCGAAAGCAGGCATCGCCAGCGATCAGCCCTATCGCGAGGCCGATCTCGCGGTCGACTTCGCCGAGGACGTCGGACCGCTGTCGGCGGAAGACATCGACCGCATCGTCGCGCAATTCGAGGCCGCCGGCGCGCATGCGAAAGTCAGCTCGATCCATGTCAACGGCTGGTTCGGCGACTTCGACAAGCTCGCGATGACGCGCGTGATGATGCGCGAGGTCTTCGCGATCGATCTCGACCGCGACAAGCAGGCTTGCCTGTTCATCGGCGACTCGCCGAACGACGCACCGATGTTCGGCTTCTTCCCGCTCTCCGTCGGCGTCGCCAATGTCATGGACTTCGCCGACCGCCTCAAGGCCGCGCCGGCCTATGTCACCCGGGCCCGCGCCGGCGACGGCTTCGCGGAAATGGCCGAGCGCGTCCTCGCGGCCCGCTGACCTCGCCCGCAGGAGGCGGGGGTCGCCCCCTGCCGGCCCAGCTTGATCGGGCGGCCGATCCGCACCATATGTTGCTATGCCGGGGTGCCTCGCGCGGGGCGCCGGCCAGGCGCCATCACGGGCCTGTGAGTACAAACCATTGGCATTGCTCGCAATTGGAGGATGCCCGGCCGATGAACACCCGTCTGTCCCTTTTCAACCACCCGCTGTTGCTCGGTTTCGAGCAGTTCGAGCGTACGCTCGATCGCATCACGAAAACCGCCGCCGAGGGCTATCCGCCCTACAACATCGAGCAGCGCGGCGATAACGGCATTCGCATCACCCTGGCCGTCGCCGGCTTCGGCCGCGACGATCTGTCAGTGCATATCGAGGACAACCAGCTTGTCATCCGCGGCAAGCAGGGCGAGGAAACGGGGCGACAGTTCCTGCATCGCGGCATCGCCGCGCGGCAGTTCCAGCGCAGCTTCGTGCTCGCGGACGGAATCGAGGTCACGGGCGCATCGCTCGACAACGGATTGCTGAATATCGATCTTGTCCGACCGTTGTCGGAGGCGAGGGTGCGGAAGATCGAGATCACGGCGGGCGATGGCAAGCCGCCGCGGCCGACCAAACTCAAGACGATCGACGCCGCCTGACGGGGCGTCGGGGAGTACGACTATGGTGCAGTTGAACAGTTATGTGCAGTTGTCTTCGCAGGCCTTCGCGGCGCTTGGCGTCCAGGACATCGCGTACATCAAGCCGGTCCGGCGCGACGGCAAGTCGATGGTCGCCGTCCATGCCGCGGATGGAACCGAGCTTGCGGTCGCGGAATCGCGCGACCTCGCCATCGCGCTGGTGCGTCGCCACGAGCTCGAGCCGCTCAGCGCTCACTGAGCGGTGACGCGGATTCCCAACTGATCAGGCGGCGTGGCTGCTCGCCGTGTGCTCGGTGAGCAGGGCGTAGAGCGCGTCGGCGGTATCCGAACCGCGCAGCTTCTCGCACACTTTGCGATCGCGCAGCAGGCGCGACACCCGCGCGAGGGCTTTCAGATGGTCCGCGCCGGCCGCACCGGGGGCCAGGAGCAGGAAAATAAGATCGACCGGCTGCTCGTCGATCGACTCGAAGTCGATCGACTTTTCCAGCCGCGCGAATACTCCGTAGAGCCGCGCAATGCCCGGCAGCTTCCCGTGCGGAATCGCGATGCCGCCGCCAACTCCCGTGGTGCCGAGCCGCTCGCGCTCGAGCAGCACGTCGAAGATGGCGCGCTCGTGCTCGCCGGTAAGCTCGGCGGCCTTCTTGGCGAGCTCCTGCAGCGCCTGCTTCTTGCTCGTCGCCCGCAGGTTGGCGATGACCGCGCTCGGGGTGAGTAGATCGGAGATTTCCATTGAATCCTTCTTGGGGACGGCCCTTCAGGCAGCGCCGGGTTGCGTCGCCGCCGCCTGCGGGTCGATCCACCCCACTGTCCCGTCGGGACGGCGGTAGACCACGTTCAGGCGGTCGTGCGAGCGATTGCGAAACATCAAGACAGGCAGTTCGCCAAGGTCGAGCCTCATGACGGCTTCGCCGACCGTGAGGGTGGAAATCTCCGAGATCATCTCGGCGACGATCGCCGGACCTCCGCGCTCGGGGTCCTCCGCATCCGACGACTCGGCGGCGAGCACATAATGCTGCGCGGTCTCGGTCGGTTCCTCCGCTGCGGCCCGGCCCTTGCGCCGGCCGATCAGCCGTCCCTTGTAGCGCTGCAGGCGGGTCTCCAGCCGTTCGGCGGCGCCGTCGAAGGCGGCGTAGGCGTCGGGCGCCTCGCTCTGGCTGTGCACCAGCATGCCGCGCGCGACGTGAACGGAGATGTCGGCTCGAAACAGATGACGTTCGCGCGCAAACAGCACCTTGGCCTCGATCGCACTGCCGAAATACCGGTCCACGGTCGGCGCGAGCGTGGCGGCGACGTGTCCACGCAATGCATCACCCACGTCGATATGCTTGCCGCTCACAGAAAGCTGCATTGGACTTGTTACAGATTGAGTGATGCGGTCTGTGGCCGTCCGCTTCCCGGAAGGCGGGGTGACTGCAAGGCCGCGGACCATAGTCTTCGGGTCATGCGCAGTCAATAGACGTAGGCCGATATGGGCGCCTTGGCAAGGTTGAACCGACTGCCAAGGTTAGAGCCGGTCCAAACAACCGGCTAAATGCCCAGAGACTTGTCCCGGCGGCGCTGGACAGACGACGGAATGCGCAGCGCTTCCCGGTATTTAGCGACCGTTCGCCGGGCGATATCGACGCCATCCTTCCGCAGCAAATCAACCAGCTTGTCGTCGGAGAGGACGTCCGCCGGCGGCTCCGCGTCGATCAGGCCCTTGATGCGCGCCCGAACCGCCTCGGCCGAGTGCGCCTCGCCGCCCTCGGCATTGGCAATGGCCGAGGTGAAGAAATATTTTAGCTCGTACACGCCGTGCGGGGCGGCGAGATACTTGTTGGTCGTGACACGGCTGACGGTCGATTCGTGCATCGATATCGCCGTGGCAATATCGCGCAGCACGAGCGGGCGCAGATGCTGCACGCCGTGGCGGAAGAAGGCGTCCTGCTGGCGCACGATTTCCGTGGCGACCTTGAGGATGGTCTGCGCGCGCTGGTGCAGCGACTTCACCAGCCAGTTGGCGGCATTGAACCGCTCGACGATGAATTCCTTCTCGTTCTTGTTGCGCGCTTCCTTGCTGACGCGCGCGTAGTAGCGCGTGTTGACCAGCACGCGCGGCAGCGTGTCCTGGTTCAGCTCGACGATCCACTCGCCGGCCGCGGCGGGCCGCATCAGCACGTCGGGCACGACCGGATGCGCCACGGTCGAGTCGAAGGCGAGCCCCGGCTTCGGGTCCAGCGCCTTGATCTCCGTCACCATCTCGGCGATGTCGTCCGAATTGACGCCGCAGATGCGCGTCAACGCCGCGATATCACGCTTGGCCAGAAGATCGAGATGCTCGAGCAGCGCCGCCATCGCCGGATCCAGCCGGTTGCGTTCGCGGAGTTGCAGCGCCAGGCATTCCTTGAGGCTGCGCGCGAAAACGCCAGGCGGATCGAGCCGCTGCAGCGTATCCAGCGTCGCCTCGACGCGGCTGACATCGCAATTGAGCACCTCGGCGATCTGGGCGATATCACCGGTCAGGTAGCCGGAATCATCGAGCAGGTCGATCAGGTGCGTGGCGATGATCCGGTCGACGGGATCGACCACTTCGACATTGAGCTGGGCCAGCAGATGGTCGCGCAACGACACGTCGCGCGACAGGGTCTGGTCGAGACCGACTTCCGACTCATCGAAATCCGCGCGGCCGCCGCTTCCGCGCCAATCGGCGAACTGCGAGCTGTCGCCGCCCTCCTCGGACCACACATTGCCGAAATCGGTGTCGAGCGGCGTTTCGCTCGCACCCGTGCTCCGGCCATCGACCGGGTCCAGCAGTTCGGGCTCCGTGGCACCATTGCGCTCCTCGGCCCCATTGCGCTCGGCCTCGGCGCTCGGCTCGGACTCGCCGCCCTCGTCACGCTCGAGCAGCGGGTTCTGCTCGATCTCCTGTTCGATATACGCGGCGACCTCGAGATTCGACAGCTGCAGCAGCTTGATTGCCTGCTGCAACTGCGGCGTCATCACCAGAGACTGCGTCTGGCGGAGGTCTAGCCTGGGCGTTATGGCCATGCGAAGTGCCTACAGGCTAAACCTTTCGCCGAGGTAAACCCTTCGCACGCCTTCGTGCGAGACGATTTCCTCGGGCAGGCCTTCCATCAGAACGTGGCCATCGTGAAGGATGTAGGCGCGGTCGACGATGTCGAGCGTCTCGCGGACGTTGTGGTCGGTGATCAGAACGCCGATGCCGCGATCCTTGAGGTGGAGCACCAGCTCGCGGATGTCGCCGACCGCGATCGGGTCGATGCCGGCGAACGGCTCGTCGAGCAGGATGAAGTGCGGCTGCGAGGCGAGCGCTCGCGCGATCTCGACGCGGCGGCGCTCGCCGCCCGACAGAGCCAGCGCCGGCGTGCGGCGCAGATGCGTGATCGAGAATTCCGCGAGCAGATCGTCGAGCAGCGGCTCGCGCCGCTCGGGATCCGGCTCTACCACCTCGAGCACGGCGCGGACGTTCTGCTCGACGTTCAGGCCACGGAAGATGGACGGCTCCTGCGGCAGATAGCCGACGCCCATCCGCGCACGGCGGTACATCGGCAGGTCGGTGATGTCGTGGCCGTCGAGCCTGATCTCGCCCGTGTCCGGCGCGATCAGCCCGGTGATCATGTAGAAGCAGGTGGTCTTGCCGGCGCCGTTCGGACCGAGAAGGCCCACGACCTCTCCGCGCTGGACGCCAAGGCTTACATCGCGCACGACCGGCCGCTTCTTGAAGCGCTTGCCGAGATTGCTCGCGAGGAGTCCCGGGTTGTCGGCGACGAGGCGCGGTCCCGCGGCGGCGGCCGCGCCGGTCCCATTGTCCTGCTTTCGCGCGCTCGTCATGGTGCGCGTCGCCCCGGCAGAACCGGAATGGACGAAGCGCCGCCCGAACCCTGGCCGTTCTTCTCCGGCACGAACAGGCCGCGCACGCGACTGTCGCTCGCCTGATCCGGCTGGCTCAGCAGCCGGCTGATCCCGGTGTTGGTGTTCACTTCCGCATAGTCGCCGTTGAGCTGGTTCTGACCGCGCGTGATCTTGACGTTGCCGGCAAGCACGGCGATTCCGGTCTGGGCATTGTAGACGCCGCGGTCGCCCACCGCGGTTTCGGTCTCGCCGGAAATGCGCACGTCGCCGAAAGCCTCCACGCGCTGCAGCCGTTGTGATCCGCCGCCGCTTTCCGTACCCGGCACAGCGGGTGCGCCTGCGCGCGACGGCTGCGTACCGGCGCCGCGGGCGTCGTTGGGCACGAAATGCGCGGTGAGAAGGTCGCCCTTCATGCGCCGCCCATCCTGCGTCACGACCAGTGCATCGCCGCGCGCCACGGCGATGTGGCGGCGATCCCAGTATTCGAGCGCGTCTCGCGCCGTCACGACGTCGCCCGGCGTCGTCAGCTTGAGCCCCTTGCCCGTCAGGACGAGGACGCCCGTATCGATGTCGAAGATCGCGCGGTCGCCGACCGCGCGGTGGGTCGGCGTGTAGATCCGGACGTTGCCATCCGCCTGATAGCGGTAGATCTCGGTGTTCGATGTGGCGCCCTGGCGGTAATACGCCGTCAGCACGTCCGCCTCGACGGTGGTGCCCGCCTGGGTCGCGCGGGCGTCGCCACGCGCGACGTATTGCTGGGCCTCGCGGTTCCACTCGATTCCGTCGCGGGCGACGATCTCGATGGGCTGCTTGCTGCTGCTGCCGAGATTGACGGCCTGCGCGTGCGCCGCATCCGCGCCGCCGAGGGCGAGCGCGGATGCAAGCAACGCAAGTCGCGCGATGGCGGTGGCGCGGATCATTTCGGCGCCGGCTCCGCGGGCCGGATCAGCAGGCGCGACTGCCCCGTCGTCAGGATGGTCTGGCCGCCGTTGCGAACGCGGAACCCTTCGCCGTGCAGTTCGGTATCCGGGCCCTGGCCGACGACCGGCTCGTTGCCATCGGCGTTCTTGCCGCGCAGATCGATGCGGGCCTTCGACGTCACGATCTCGTAGCCGCGATCATGAAACAGGCTGACATTGCCCTCGAGATCGAGCAGTTCGTCCTTCTTGCGATAGACGCCGGTGTCGGCCGAGAGAGCAAGCCAGGTCCCGTCCTTGAGGGTCATGTCGCCCTTGGGCTTCACGAGGTCGGTCACGTTGCTGTCGCCGGAAAGCTGCAGCGCCTGATCGGCGGTGACGGTGTAGGGCTGGTTCTGCGAATCGCTGCCCGTGTAACGCGGGCTGATCATGCGCAGGTTCTCCAGATCCTCGATGCCCACCGCGACCGGCTTCAGGCGAAAGCGCGGATCGATGGGATTGAGCTGCGGCCACAGCAGGATCATCGCGACCAGCCCGACCGCCACCGACGGCAACACGAGCTTCAGCAATGTGACGAAGTGGCTGTGGAACGCGCTGTAGCGGCGCGGCACGGCGCGGTCGAGAAACGCATCGAGCAGGCGCGGTTCCGCGGCGCGCGCGACGGCGGCCTGCGCCATCGGGCGACGGGCGCGTTTGGGGTTTTCGGGAGGCATCAGACGACGCCAGCCCGAAGCATGTCGTGGATACGCACGATCCCGATCGGACGGCCGTCGGCGACGACGAACAGGGCCGTCACCTTGCTTGCCTTCATCCGCCCGAGCGCCTCGGCGGCCAGGGCCTGCGGCCGGATCGCCTTTGGCGAGCGTGTCATCACGTCATCGACCGTGTGGGCGAACAGGTCGCCATCGATGTGCCGGCGCAAGTCGCCGTCGGTGATGATGCCGACGAGGTTGCCGCTGCCGTCGGCAATACCGACGCAGCCGAACGTCTTCGCCGTCATCGTCAGGATGGCCTCGCGCATGCCGGTGCCCAGCGGCACCAGCGGCACCTCGTCGCCCACATGCATGATGTCGCTGACCTTGATGAGCAGCTTGCCGAGCTTGCCGCCGGGATGCAGCACCTGGAAGTCCTCGGCGGTGAAGCCCTTGCGCTCGAGCAAGGCGACGGCGAGCGCATCGCCCAGCGCCAGCATCATGGTCGTCGACGTGGTCGGCGCCAGGCCGAGCGGACACGCCTCGGGCGTCTTCGGCAGGATCAGCGCGATGTCCGCGGCCTGTGCGAGGGTCGAGCCGGCGCGGCCCACGATGGCGATCAGCGGAATGTCGAACCGCTTGGCATGCGCCACGAGGTCGTTGAGTTCCGGCGTCTCTCCGGAATTGGACAGGCACAGCAGGGCGTCGGTCGCCGTGATCATGCCGAGGTCGCCGTGACTCGCTTCCGCCGGATGAACGAATTGCGCGGGCGTGCCGGTAGACGCCATCGTCGCCGCGATCTTGCGCGCGACATGCCCGCTCTTCCCCATCCCGCTCACGATGACCCGGCCGCCGACCTTCGCAAGTCGGTCAACTGCCGCCGAAAAGGTGCCGTCGAGCGAGGCTGCCAGGTCGCGGATGCTGTCGGCCTCGAGGGTGAGGACGCGGACAGCAGACGCATGGGCGGCATCGGGAGCGGCGGAGGCGAGCTTCGGCTTCATCAGGCGCAACGGGCCTTCGGCGGTTGCAGTTCTTAACAAGACCTGTCCGGAGGCCCCCGGTTCCAGGGGCGCTGCCAGCAGTCCGGAGGACGGGCGCCCACGGCGCGGGCGCCCCTCTACGCAAAAAATATGCCTATTGCCGCGTTAAAAATCAATGTAACCGGAAGACCCGTCGAATCAGGGCCTTAGTGGGCGAAAATGTCGTCTTCGCCCCACCCGGCCAAGTCGAGCTCCGCCCGCGTCGGCAGAAACCGGAAGCAGGACTCGGCCAGCTCCCGCCGGCCCTCCCGGGCCAGCATCTCGTCGAGCTTTGCGCGCAGCGCATGGAGGTGGAGGACGTCGGACGCGGCGTATTTGAGCTGGGCCTGGCTCAGTTCGGCCGCCCCCCAGTCCGAGGACTGCTGCTCTTTCGACAGTTCCACGTTCAGCACGTCGCGGGCCAGATCCTTGAGGCCGTGGCGGTCCGTGAAGGTCCGGCACAGCCGCGAAGCGATCTTGGTGCAGTAGATCGGCTGCGGCATCACGCCCAGGAAGCGCTTGAGCACAGCCAGGTCGAATCGGGCGAAATGGAAGATCTTGACCACCGAGGGGTCGGTCAGCAGCGCCTTGAGGCGTGGCGCCGCGTACTGCCCGGCGGCAAAGCGCACGATATGCGCATCGCCGTTCCCGCCCGAAAGCTGGACCAGGCACAGCCGGTCGCGATGGGGGTTCAGCCCCATCGTCTCCGTATCGATCGCCACGGCGGCGCCAAAGCGCACACCCTCCGGCAGATCGCCCTGGCTAAGCTCCACGGCCATCAGCGTGCTCCGACCCTGTGCGACTTGCCGCGGCGAGGGGAAGAGAATGGTGCCCGAGAGAAGACTCGAACTTCCACGACCTTTCGGTCACTAGAACCTGAATCTAGCGCGTCTACCAATTCCGCCACCCGGGCACACTTTCTTCGGCGAGGCGTACTCACGAAGCGCGATTAGCTACCCCCCGCCCCGCTCGTTGTCAATTTTTCTATCCGCCTTCGAGCGGTATGCTTGACCCGCCGCCACGATATATGTAACCGGCACCGGCGGAAGCAAGAATGGCGGGGCAGATCGGAATCATGCTTACCCAGGGTCGTCGCGTAACGGTTTTCGGGGGGTCCGGCTTCGTCGGACGCTATGTGGTGCGTCGGCTGGCGGCCGAGGGCTGGGTGGTGCGCGTCGCGGTGCGTGACCCGATCGCGGCGGCGTTCCTCAAGCCGACCGGCAATGTCGGCCAGATCGTGCCGATGCGCGTCGATCTTGCTGACGACGACGCCCTGCTCGAGGCCGCGATCGCCGGCGCGGACGTGGTGATCAACCTGGTCGGCATCCTCTACGAGCGCGGATCGAGCACGTTCGACAAGATTCAGGCCGAGGCGCCGGGCCGCCTTGCCCGGATCGCGGCCGCCAACGGCGTCTCGCGCTTCGTGCAGATGTCCGCGCTGGGCGCCGATCCCAACGCGACCGCGGCCTATGCGCGCAGCAAGGCCGCCGGCGAGGCCGCGGTCCGCGCCGCCTTCCCGGCGGCAACGATCATCCGGCCGTCGATCATCTTCGGGCCCGAGGACGGGTTCTTCAACCGCTTCGCCTGCATGGCCCGCTACTCGCCGGCCCTGCCCCTGATCGGCGGCGGCGTCACCCGGTTCCAGCCGGTCTATGTCGGCGACGTGGCCGATGCCATCATGCGGACGGTCAAGGATGAAAGCGCCCGCGGGCAGGCCTACGAGCTCGGCGGACCGCGGATCTATACATTCCGCGAGCTGATGGAGCTGATGCTGGCCGAGCTGCGCCGGCATCGCGGCCTGATCCCCCTGCCGTTCTGGATGGCCGAACTGCAGGGCATGGTGCTCCAGCTCCTGCCGGTGCCGCCGCTGACCCGGGATCAGGTGGAACTGCTCAAGCAGGACAATGTCACCACCCCCGGCATGCCGGGTCTGGCGGAGCTCGGGATCAAGCCGACCGCGGTCGAGCTCATCATCCCCACCTATCTCGACGTCTATCGCAAGGGCGGCCGTTTCGCTGACCGCGCCGCGTAGGCGCAGCGAAGAAAGACCATGCCCTTGGCGCGACTACCATTTTACCCTTTACCTATAGTACCGTAACGGTACTAATTTTAGGCCGAGCTGATTGTGACGCATCCATGTCGGCTATTTGACCTGAGCCGGCATCATAAATAGGGAAAATATTCTGTCCTAAATCGGATTTTTCGCTCGGCATGGTGGTTTTGTTGCCGTATAGAAGGGTCCGGGGAAACGCTCTGTCCCCACGCACACTGGTTTGGGGAACGAGATGGCGACTACCAGCAAGATGCTCCGCTTCGTCCAGCTGGAGCAGGAGATGCCCGACAAGCGCGCAGCGGCCGAGCGCCGCGCCGACTTCCGGGAGATCTATGCCGAGTTCGACAAGGCGCGCGCGGCGGAGCAGGCCGGGCGCTGCTCCCAGTGCGGCGTGCCGTTCTGCCAGGTGCATTGCCCGCTCCACAACAACATCCCGGACTGGCTGAAGCTGACCGCCGAGGACCGTCTCGAGGAAGCCTACGAGGTCGCGCAGTCGACCAACACGTTCCCCGAGATCTGCGGCCGCATCTGCCCGCAGGACCGGCTGTGCGAAGGCAATTGCGTCATCGAGAAGGGCTTCGATTCGGTCACGATCGGCTCGGTCGAGAAGTACATCACCGACGCCGCGTGGCAGAACGGCTGGGTACGGCCGCCCAGGCCGCCGCGCGAGCTGTCCCATTCCGTCGGCATCATCGGCGGCGGCCCGGCCGGGCTGGCCGCCGCGGAAGCGCTGCGCCGGCGCGGCTACCAGGTCCATGTCTATGACCGCCATGACCGCATCGGCGGGCTGCTGATCTACGGCATCCCGAACTTCAAGCTCGAGAAAGAGGTCGTGCGCCGGCGCGTCGAGCTGCTCGAGCAGGGCGGCGTCGTCTATCACACCAATTTCGAGGTCGGCCGCGACGCGACGCTGGAGGAGCTGCGCAAGAGGCATGATGCGATCCTGGTCGCGACCGGCGTCTACAAGGCGCGCGACATGGCGGCACCCGGCATCGGCCTCGGCAACATCCACCAGGCCCTCGACTACCTGATCGCGAGCAACCGTCAGGGCCTCGGCGACAAGGTCGCCGCCTACGAGGACGGCACGCTGAACGCCGCCGGCAAGGACGTGGTCGTGATCGGCGGCGGCGACACGGCGATGGACTGCGTGCGCACCGCGGTCCGCCAGGGCGCCAAGTCGGTCAAGTGCCTCTACCGCCGCAACCGGTCGAACATGCCGGGCTCGCAGCGCGAGGTCTATCACGCCGAGGAAGAAGGCGTTGAGTTCGTCTGGCTCGCGGCACCCGAGGCCTTCGTCGGCCGCGCCGCGGCAAAGAAGAAGAAAGCCGCCGAGGTCGTGGCGGCGGTGCGGACCGCGCGCATGCGGCTCGGCGTCGCCGACTCGTCGGGGCGCCAGTCGCCGGAGAAGCTCGCGGGCTCGGAATTCGACCTGCCGGCCGACATCGTCATCAAGGCGCTCGGCTTCGACCCCGAAGACCTGCCGGCGATGTTTGGCGCGCCCGAGCTGACCGTGACGCGCTGGGGCACGCTGAAGATCAATCACCGCACGATGATGACCGGCATGGACGGCGTGTTCGCCGCCGGCGACATCGTGCGCGGCGCCTCGCTGGTCGTGTGGGCGATCCGCGACGGCCGCGACGCGGCCGCGGCGATCCACAAGTACATCGTCAAGCGCAACGCCGCGCGCGAGCGGGCGGAGCTGGCGGCGGTGGCGGACTGATATCAGGCCAAGAAGAGCGAGACAGGCCATGAGCGAGAACATCAAGATCGACGACGAGACCTTCATCCGCGACTACGCGGCGAACACGAAGCGCCTGATCGACGCCAAGGCCTACGACCCGGCCGAGGAGCACGATGCCTGCGGCGTCGGCTTCATCGCCGCGATCGACGGCAAGCCGCGCCGCTCCGTGGTCGAGGCCGGCATCGCCGCGCTCAAGGCGCTGTGGCACCGCGGCGCCGTCGACGCCGACGGCAAGACCGGCGACGGCGCGGGCATCCATGTCGGAATCCCGCAGGACTTCTTCAAGGCGCATATCGAGCGTCAGGGCCTGAACGCCGGGACCAAGAAGCTCGCGGTCGCGCAGGTCTTCCTGCCGCGCAACGACCTCGACGCGCAGGAGCGCTGCCGCTGCATCACCGAGGCCGAGATCCTGCGCATGGGCTATTCGGTGTTCGGCTGGCGGCAGGTGCCGGTCAACACCGCCGTGTGCGGCGAGAAGGCCAACGCGACGCGCCCCGAGATAGAGCAGATGATGGTCGCCAACGCACGCGGCGTCGACGACGACCATTTCGAGCGCGACCTCTACATCATCCGCCGGCGGATCGAGAAGCAGGTCCTCGCCGAGAACATCACCGACTTCTACATCTGCTCGCTGTCGTGCCGCTCGATCATCTACAAGGGCATGTTCCTCGCGGAGCAGCTCGCCGAGTTCTATCCGGACCTCAAGGACGAGCGCTTCATCTCCAACTTCGCGATCTACCACCAGCGCTACTCGACCAACACTTTCCCGACCTGGCGGCTCGCGCAGCCGTTCCGCGTGCTCGCGCATAACGGCGAGATCAACACGCTGCGCGGCAACGTCAACTGGATGAAGAGCCACGAGCCGCGCATGGCGCACGAGCTGTTCGCCGGCACGGTCGAGGACATCAAGCCGGTCGTGCAGCCCGGCTCCGATTCGGCGCAGATGGACAACGTGTTCGAGCTGCTGGTCCGCGGCGGCCGGCCGCTGCCGATGGTCAAGACGATGATGATCCCGCCCGCCTGGGCGCAGGATTCCAGCGTCCCGCCCGAGCAGCGCGACATGTACTCGTACTGCAACTCCGTCATGGAGCCGTGGGACGGGCCCGCGGCGCTGGCCGCCACCGACGGCCGCTGGGTCATCGCCGGCATGGACCGCAACGGACTCCGCCCGTGCCGCTACGTCATCAGCGGCGACCTGCTGATCGTCGGCTCCGAGATCGGCATGGTGAAGGTCGACGAGTCGACCGTGGCCGAGAAGGGCCGCGTCGGCCCCGGGCAGATGATCGGCGTCGACCTCGTCGAGGGCCGGTTCTACCGCACGCACGAGCTGCCGCAGAAGCTGGCGGCCTCCAAGCCGTTCAGCTCGTGGGTCAAGCAGATCACCGTCATCGACAGCCTGGTGAAGAGCCACGGCGCCGGCGAGCCGATCGCCGAGTACGGCCGCGACGATCTCCGCCGCCGCATGGTCGCAGTCGGCTGGACGATGGAGGACGTCGAGCTCCTCCTCCATCCGATGGTCGAGGAGGGCAAGGAAGCCGTCGGCTCGATGGGCGACGACACGGCGATGGCCGTGCTGTCGGACAAGTACCGCGGCCTGCACCATTTCTTCCGCCAGAACTTCAGCCAGGTCACCAACCCGCCGATCGATAGCCTGCGCGAGCGGCGCGTGATGTCGCTGCGCACCCGGCTCGGCAACCTCGGCAACATCCTCGACGAGGACGAGAGCCAGTGCCGGCTGCTGCAGCTCGACTCGCCCGTGCTCCTCAACGAGGAGTTCGAGGCGATGCGCGCCCATATGGGCGCCACGGCCTGCGAGATCGACTGCACCTTCGATCCGGGTGCGGGCGGCGATGGCGGGGCGGCGCTGCGCGATGGACTGCGCCGCATCCAGCGCGAGGCCGAGGACGCCGTGCGCGGCGGCTGCGTGCACGTCATCCTGAGCGACAAGGCACAGGGCGCCGGCCGCGCGCCGATTCCGATGATCCTCGCCGCCGGCGGCGTGCACACGCATCTCGTGCGCCAGCAGCTCCGCACCTTTACCTCGCTCAACGTACGCTCGTCGGAATGCCTCGACGTGCATTTCTTCGCCGTGCTGATCGGCGTCGGCGCAACGACGGTCAACGCGTACCTGGCGCAGGAGGCGATCGCGGACCGCCACCGCCGCGGCCTGTTCCCCGGGCTCAGCTTGCGCGATGCGCTGAAGCGCTATCAGAAGGCTGTCGACGACGGCCTTCTCAAGATCATGTCCAAGATGGGCATCGCCGTGATCAGCTCGTACCGCGGCGGCCATAATTTTGAGGCGGTCGGCCTGTCGCGCACGCTCGTCGCCGACTTCTTCCCCGGCATGACCAGCCGCATCTCCGGCATCGGCCTCGGCGGCATCCAGCGCAAGGTGCGCAAGCTGCACGAGCGCGCCTGGGACGAGGACGTCATCGCGCTGCCGGTCGGCGGCTTCTATCGCTACCGCAAGTCGGGCGACCTCCATGCCTGGCAGGGCGACCTGATCCACACCCTTCAGGCGGCGTGCGCCAACGATTCCTATTCGACGTACAAGAAGTACGCGGACGGCGTCCGCAAGCTGTCGCCGATCAGCCTGCGCGACCTGCTCGACTTCAAGCCCGGCCGCATCGCGATCTCGGTCGACGAGGTCGAATCGATCACCGAGATCCGCAAGCGCCTGGTGGCGCCCGGCATCTCGCTCGGTGCCCTGTCCCCCGAGGCGCATGAGACGCTGACCATCGCCATGAACCGGATCGGCGCCAAGTCTGATTCAGGCGAAGGCGGTGAGGACCCGGCGCGCTACAAGCCGCGCCCCGACGGCGACAACGCCTCGTCGGCGATCAAGCAGGTCGCCTCGGGACGCTTCGGCGTCACGGCCGAGTACCTCAACAACTGCCGCGAGCTCGAGATCAAGGTCGCCCAGGGCGCCAAGCCCGGCGAGGGCGGCCAGCTTCCCGGCAACAAGGTCTCCGACCTGATCGCGCGGCTGCGGCATGCGACGCCCGGCGTGATGCTGATCAGCCCGCCGCCGCACCACGACATCTATTCGATCGAGGATCTGGCGCAGCTCATCTACGACCTCAAGCAGATCAACCCCGAGGCGCAGGTCTGCGTGAAGCTGGTGGCGCGGTCGGGCATCGGCACGATCGCTGCCGGCGTGGCCAAGGCACGCGCCGACACGATCCTGATCTCCGGCCACAGCGGCGGTACGGGAGCCTCGCCCCAGTCTTCGATCAAGTATGCCGGCGTGCCGTGGGAGATGGGCCTGTCCGAGGCCAACCAGGTGCTGACCCTCAACCGCCTGCGCCACCGCATCCGGCTGCGCGTCGACGGCGGCATCCGCACCGGGCGCGACGTCGTCATCGCGGCGATGCTGGGCGGCGACGAGTTCGGCATCGGCACCGCCTCGCTGGTGGCGATGGGCTGCATCATGGTGCGGCAGTGCCACTCCAACACCTGCCCGGTCGGCGTCTGCGTGCAGGACCCGAAGCTGCGCGCGAAGTTCGAGGGCACGCCGGAGAAGGTGGTCAACCTGTTCACCTTCGTCGCCGAGGAAGTGCGCGAGATCCTCGCCTCGCTCGGCTTCAAGTCGCTGCGCGACATCGTCGGCCGCAGCGACCTGCTGACCCAGGTGCTGCGCGGCGACGAGCATCTCGACGACCTCGACCTCAACCCGATCCTGGTCCAGGCCGACCCGGGCGAGTTCCCGCGCTACTGCACGCTGGAAGGGCGCAACGAGGTGCCCGATACGCTCGACGAGCAGATGATCAAGGACGCGAAGCGGGCGCTCGAGGACGGCGAGAAGATGCAGCTCGCCTACAACATCCGCAACACGCAGCGCGCGATCGGCACCAAGCTGTCGTCGATGATCACGCGCGGCTTCGGCATGACCGGCCTCAAGCCCGGCCACATCACCGTGCGCCTGCGCGGCTCGGCCGGCCAGTCGCTCGGCGCCTTCGCCGTGCAGGGCATCAAGCTGGAAGTGTTCGGCGACGCCAACGACTATGTCGGCAAGGGCCTGTCCGGCGGCACCATCGTCGTGCGGCCGACCACCGCCTCGCCGCTGCAGACCAACCTCAACACCATCATCGGCAACACGGTGCTCTACGGCGCCACCGCCGGCCGGCTGTTCGCGGCCGGGCAGGCGGGCGAACGCTTTGCCGTGCGCAACTCGGGCGCTGATGCGGTGATCGAAGGCTGCGGCTCCAACGGCTGCGAGTACATGACCGGGGGCACGGTCGTGATCCTCGGGGCTGTCGGCGACAATTTCGCCGCCGGCATGACCGGCGGCATGACCTTCGTGCTCGATGCGGATGGCCGCTTCGCCGACCGCGTCAACCCGGAGACGGTCGTCTGGCAGCGCCTCGAGGCGACGCACTGGGAGCACGTGCTCAAGCGCCTCGTCGAGCAGCATTTCCGCGAGACGCAGTCGCGCTATTCGGAGCGCATCCTTGCCGACTGGGAGATCGTCCTGCCGAAATTCTGGCAGATCGTGCCCAAGGAGATGCTCAACCGCCTGCCCTACCCGCTCACGCGGGCGGAGGAGGCGAAGCGTGCCAACGCGGGCGCGGCGGACGACTAGGGCGTGCGGCGGAGATGGTTCCGGCGGACAGCGCACGATTCCGATCCATCGTATTGATTTAGAACGATGATCAGAACCAACGCACTGTCCGGAATTTGTCCGGCGCTGTCCGTTTCCGTCCGCGCGCGGGGCGTCCGGTGATGCCGCCCGTCCTGATCGTGCCCGGCCTCGGCGGTTCCGGCCCCGAGCACTGGCAGACGCATTGGGAGAAACAGAACCCGGATTTCATCCGGGTCGAACAGCGCGACTGGGACAACCCCGACCGCGACGAGTGGGTCGCGACGCTCGACCAGGCCATCGCACGGCAACCCGCGCCACCGCTCCTCGTCGCCCACAGCCTCGCCTGCTCACTCGTCGCGCATTGGCTGGCGGGAGCTTCACGGCCGTTGCACGGCGTCCTGCTCGTGGCACCCGCCGACGTCGACTCGGAAGCGCACACGCCGCCGGAAGTGCGCGGCTTCGCCCCGATGCCGCTGGCGCCAATCGCTGCCCCGTGTATCGTCGCCGCGAGCGCGGACGATCCGTTCGTCGATATCGCGCGCGCCCGCACCTTCGCGGACGCATGGGGTGCGCGCTTCGTCGCGGTCGGACGCCACGGCCACATCAACTCCGCGTCCGGCCTCGGCGCGTGGCCGCCGGGACAGAAGCTGCTCGCCGAACTAGTCTAATCGACGAGGAAGTCGCGGAGGGCGGCGACGAGGCGCGCGGGCTGCTCCTCGGGGATCCAGTGGCCGCATTCCGTGAAGATCTCGGCACGGACATCGACGGCGACCCGGCGCAGCGACTCGCCGACCTCTGCGCCGCGCCCGCGGCCATTGGCCCCGCCTATGCCCAGCACCGGCATCGGCAGCTTGAAGCGCTTGACGATCGCCGCGTTGTCGGCCGCGTCCTGCGGCAGCGCGCGGTAAAACGCGAAGCCGGCGCGCATGGCGCCCGGCTGCGCGTAGGTGCGCACGTACTCGTCGAGATCGGCCTCGGAGATCGCATCGGGGCGATAGCCGAACGTGCGGTAGAACCAGCCGATGTAGAGACGCTCCCGGCCGTGCACCATCGCCTCGGGAAGATCGGGCGTCATGTGAAAGGCGTGGTGCCAGCGCCGCCCGGATTGCGAGAAATCCCCGCCGTCGCCGGGGATCACGACATCGAGGATGACAAGGCGGCGTACCGCATCGGGATGCGCGGCCGCGAGCGCATAGGCCGTGGGCCCGCCCCAGTCGTGGCCGACCAGATAGAAGCGCTGGTGCCCCAGCCGGTCGTGCACGAGGCGCCAGATGTCGTTCGCGACAGTCTTCTTGTCGTAACCGTCCGCGGGCCGCGAGGAATCGCCGAGGCCGCGCAGGTCGGGCATCACCAGCGTGTAATGCCGCGCGAGCTCCGGCATGACATGGCGCCACTCGTACCAGGTCTGCGGCCAGCCGTGCAGAAGCACCAGCGGCGGGCCGCTCCCGGCCGTCACGTAGTGGATCAGGACGTCGCCGAGATCGGCATAGCCATGCGCAAGGTCGGCGACGGGGGCACTCACCGCTTCGCCACCAGCTTGCGCAACTTCTCCTCTTCCTCCGGCTTCATGCCGTAGCTGTGATCGGCGTCGGGGAACTTCCCGCCGCGGACCTCGGCCGCATAGTCCTTGAGCGCGGCCACGGCGATATCGGAGATCTGCGCGTAGCGCTTGGTGAATTTTGGCTTGAACTGGTCGAACACGCCGAGCAGGTCGAAAGCGAGCAGGAGCTGGCCGCAACTCGCCGGCCCCGCGCCGATCGCGAAGGTGAAGATGTCGACCGCATCGTCGATCGCCTTGGCGACGGGTGCGGGTACCGCCTCGATCTCGAACCCGACGGCGCCCGCCTCCTGGATCGCGATACCGTCCTCGATCAGCCGCATCGCCTCGTCGGCCGTGCGGCCCTGCAGCTTGAAGCCGCCATACTGGTGCATGAAATGCGGGCACATGCCGACATGGCTCATCACCGGCACGCCGGCATCGGCGATCGCCTTGATGATCGGCGCCTTCTCCTTGCCGCCCTGCATCTTCACCACGTCCGCCCCGCCTTCCTTCATCAGGCGAATCGCGTTCATGACGCCGAGCTCCGGCGTCGCATAGGCACCGTACGGCAGCGAGACCAGGATCATGCAGTTCGGCGCGCCACGCCGCACCGCCAGGGCGTGCTGGATCATCATGTCGACGGTGACCGGAAGCGTGTTCGGATGGCCGTAGCTCACCATCCCCAGCGAATCGCCGACCCCGGCGATGTCGATGCCGGCGCGCTCGGCCCAGATCGCGGACGGATAGTCCGGGATCGACGCCATCACGACTTTCTCCCCCGCCTTCTTGCGCGCGCGCAGATCAGGCACGGTCAGCTTCTTGCGTTCTTCGGCCATTTCTCCCCCTCGGATCGGCAGCGGAGCCCGTGCCCTCAGGCGCGGGGCTCCTTTTTATCGGTGCCTTGCTGCAGCGCGCCTTGACCTGGCGATCGACGGGCGTCTGATGCGCGGCTGATCTGATATATTATAAATATGTCTGCATGTCGCACAAGGACCG
>JAESGS010000244.1_pt1 | contig 66698 bp, 45 predicted proteins | sample 9269761 | NCBI WGS metagenome assembly JAESGS01 (sample SAMN15741799, study PRJNA653493) | algae metagenome | isolation source: Cyanosarcina radialis HA8281-LM2 and co-occurring heterotrophs from damp... | place: USA: Makauwahi cave, Hawaii | collected 2011-01-06 | reverse complement strand
GCCTTCGGGACCGGGGCGGCGGGCGCGAGCAGGACGGCGGAAAGCAGGACGGACGCGAGCATCGGGTTCACCTCGGGGGACCGGGCGTTTGCATGTTACGGCAGAACGGTAGCCGGTCAAAGTAGACCCCGGAGCGGTAGCGACGGGGTGTCGAGCGGTTCGACACCCCGTCGCTACCGCTCCGGGTTCTACCAACGAAAGCGGAGGGCGTACCGCCCTCCGTTCGCGCGAGTTGTGGTTGGAGGTTAGTTGTCGCGGCGGCGTTGCGGGGCTTGCATCAACTTCGCCGTGTCGAACTTCTCGCCGACCATGTCCTTCCAAGCCTTCTTCTGGTCGGCCGTCAGCCCCTCGGCCACCTTTTCCGTGGCGTCCTTGCGGAGGGCTTCAGACTTCTTCTGGAACTCGGCGAATTTCTTCATGTCCTCTTCGGACGGCCGCTGGCCTTGCCCGCCGAACCGCGGCATGTCCTTCCGCAGCTCGGCCGTATCCTTTTGAAGCTCCTCGTTGATGTCCTTGATCTTGGTCTTTTGTTCGTCGCTGAGTTTCAGCTTCTCTTGCACGTCCTTGTTCGCGAACGCGGCGAAGCCCATGACCTGCACGTTGATCTCGCTCAGCCGCTTGGCCTGCTTCGCGTCCAGGACGCCCTCGACGGCCTTCTTCGTGTCCTCGGACAACTTGGCCATCTTCTCGGCCATTTCCTTGCGTTGTTCCTCGGTCGCGTTGCGACCGCCGCCGCCGCCGAACAGTTCCCGCCGCTTCTCGCCGATCGGCTTCAGCGCGTCTTCGAGCTTGGTCTTTTGTTCGTCGGTGACCTTGAGTTCGTCTTGCAGGACCTTGTTCGTCGCGACCAGGCCGTAGGCGGAAATCTGGCCGAAGCCGCCGCCGCCGAACCCGCCGGGCCGGCCTTGCGCGGACGCCGTCGTGGCAACGGCCGCGGCCAGCGCCGCGGACAGGACGATTCGGAGAACGAGTTTCATACCGCACCTCGGAGAGACGACCACCCGCAAGACTGGGCGACCCGCCCAGGGTAGGTGGCGATGAATTGTTCGCGATAGCTTGCGAACCCGGCCGTGATAAAGAGATGAGAGATTCCGAGAACGCCGTCAGTCCGTGGTGACGTTGTTGCCGTCGGCCCTCGTGCAGAACCGGCGGAAGGCGTCGCGGTCCGGGGCGAACCGGATGTGCCGGACCGACCCGTCGCAGGCGAGCAGGTTCGCCCCCGTAGGGTGGGAGGAGCCGAACTGCGACAGGGCCGCGTCCGGGTCGCCGTCGGTCGTCTGCGGGATGTCGCGGTTCGGCCCCCAGGTGGCCCCGGTGTCCGGATCGGCCGTCGCGGCCCGGACCGCGTCCGCGTCCCACCCCGGCGATACGTAGGGTTCGTCGTCGTCGCCGCTGCGGCCGAGCCGGTCGAGCTTCATCCGCTTCTCGCCGACCATCAGCGTGTTCGACAGGCCGTCCGTAATGTTCGCGAACCGCACCGGCTTCAGGCCACGGCGGAGGACTACGCCGGACGCGGCGGTCGCCGCGAGAGTGTTCCCGGCGTTCCCGGCGTAGTCCCCCTTCCCGACCTCGCCGAGCGCCGTCGGCATCCTCCGCGAGGGGCAGAAATACGCGCGCACCGGTGTCCGACGGACGATCTCGTCGTCCGTCTCGGCGTGCAGCGGCCCCCGCTCGATGTGCGGCAGCAAGTGGTACGGCCAACTCCACTCGGCGCGGCGCTCCGGCGGCGTACCGGTCGCGAAGGTATACGGCCCGGCCTTCGGTCCCGCGCCGGCGGAGCAGTCGGACGCCACGTCGGGGTGAACCGGGTCGTCGCACCCGTTCTTCCCGCCGTGCGGGAGCACGCCGAAGGCGTCGTGGTGGCCGTGGAAGCCGAGGCCGATCCGCTTCAAGTTGTTCGCGCACTGCGTCCGCGCGGCCGCCTCCCGCACCTTCTGCACGGCCGGGAGCAACAGTCCGATCAGGATGACGACGATCGCGACGGCGACCAGCAGCTCGATGACGGTGAATCCTTTCACGCGCGGGGCGGAGGGAGACAACTTCGCGTCCTCCGACGGTGAGAGGAAACTCATGAGAAATGAAGTGCCAATGAAAGTAACCCGGCAGGGATTCCAACGCAAGGGCGAGCGTCGAAAAATCGGCCGGATTGTTCCTGCCCGGTTCTGCCGCCGTCCGCCGCGCTCGAACCTGCTTCCCTTGACAGCCTTCCGGCCATCGCCGACATTAACACTTCCGCAGGGCCACCCGCCACTACCGACCCGAGGGGGCGATGATCCGTTTCGCGTGTCCGGGCTGCTCGTCCACGTTCTCGGTCCCGGACGAAAAGGCGGGCAAGTCCGGCAAGTGCCCGAAGTGCCAGGCGCAGTTCATCATCCCGCAGCCGGAGGGGTCGCCCGCCGCCCCGCCGCCGCTGCCGGCGAACGCCCCGGCCCCCGGCCCGCCGCCGCTGTCCGTCACGACGATCAACATCCCGGCCCCGCAGCCGCCGGCCGCGGACCCGAACGCGCCGGTCGAAATCGACCCGTGCCCGAAGTGCCAGACGAAGTTGTCGGTCGCGACCTCGGACCTCGGCAACGATGTGGAGTGCCCGTACTGCAAGACGGTGTTCAAGGCCGAGCGGGCCGGCACGCGACCGCCGGCCCCGCCGCCCGCGCCGGAAAAGAAGTCGAGCTTCGAGACGGACTTCTCCAGCCGCCCGAAGGCGAAGAAGGAGCGGGACGCAGACGACGACGACCGGCCCCGCCGCCGCAAGCGGGACGACGATGATGACGACCGCCCCTCGCGGCGACGGCGGGATGATGACGAGGATGACGACGACCGGCCGTCCCGCCGTCGCCGGGCCGCCGCGAGCCGGGACGATGATGACGATGACCAGCCGTCGCGCCGCCGCTCGTCCCGCCGGGACGACGACGATGACGACGATGACCGCCCGCGGCGACGCCGTTCGCGGCGGGGCGGCGGCGGGAGCGGGCAGAAGAGCGCGGCCGTTACTGTTGCATCAGCATTCACGATTTTGATCGGAGTCTTTTGGCTGATAGGTGCAGGGTTCAGTTTCTTCGGCGGTGCATTCTTCTACTCCTTGTTTGGCGGCGTTCCTCGAAGAAATATAGATCCCGCTGCTCGAGAGGCTCTGGACGGCTTTCAAACTGGATTCTCCGCACTTTTCATTGGGTGCGGCGTAGTTCTTCTACTTGTGGCATTGCTCCATATTCTTGGCGGTGTTTTCGCCATCCAACGGAAGCAGGGTGGTCGAATCATGGTCATTGTTTGTTCCGTTCTGGGCATAGTTTTGGGTATTTTCGCTTTGATCCAGACTTTCAACATTCTGCTTTCTTCCTTCACACCATCGATGCAAACCGTCCTTTCCAATTTGCTCTCACTACTGCTCACTCTCGGCTACGGGATTTTCACTCTCGTTACGATGTGCCGGTCGGACTACGCCGAGGAGTTCTCTTGACGTGCAAGTAGGGCGCTCTTGCCAGCCCGCGGCGCGAGCAAGGGCCGGACGTCCAAGCCCTTGCTCGCGCCGCGGGCTGACACAAACTACCCTGCCCACGGGAAACCGTGGGCTTTTTTTGTTTTCCCGGATCGGAACCGCGTGGTAGCCTCCGGGTTAGAAGGTTAGATGGTGGTCGTGACAACCGCGGAGCCTCCCATGCGTCGCAAACCGTTTCTTGCCCTCGCTTTAATCGCCGGCTTCGGCCTCGCGTCCCTCCCGCACGTCGGGTCCGCGGCCGACGAGAAGGCCAACCCCAAGAAGCAGAAGCAGGCCGCGAAGAAACTCGCCGACGCGAAGAAGGCCGAGGAGGAACGGCAAGCCGCGGAAGCAGCGAAGAAGGCCGCGGACGCGAAGCGGGCCGAGGCGAGGAAGGCGGCCGAGGAGAATCAGGCCGAGCCGCTGAAGCCCGCCCGCATTGGCGGCGAGAAAGACGCGGCGGCCGTCGCGAAGTTCATCGACGCCCAGGTCGCGGCGAAGCTGGCCGCGGAGAAGGTTCCGGCCTCCCCGGCCTGCACCGACGAGGAATTCGTCCGTCGCGCCTACCTCGACCTCGCCGGCGTCATCCCGACCGCCGAGCAGGCGAAGGCGTTCCTCGAATCGACGGCCGCCGACAAGCGGGGGAAGTTGATCGACGAACTGCTCGACTCGCCGAACTACGCCCGCCACCGGGCCGACCTGTGGATGGCGCTGCTCGTCCAGCGGACCTCGGACAACCGGCGGGTCGATTTCGCCTCCCTGCGGAACTGGCTCGACGAGCAGTTCGCGGCCAACAAGCCGTGGAACGAGGTCACGACCGACCTCCTCACCTCGACCGGGCAGCAGGAGAAGAACCCGGCCGTCGGCTTCTACCTGTCGAACAACACGGTGGACAAGATGACGGACGAGGTCGCGAAGGTGTTCCTCGGCGTGCAACTCCAGTGCGCCCAGTGCCACGACCACAAGTTCAACGACTGGAAGCAGACCGACTACTGGGCGATGGCGCAGTTCTTCATGAAGGTGGAGATCGGCGGCGTCAACAAGGACCCGAACCCGACCGTGCAAGAGAAGCCGAACGTCCGGCGGAACGCCAAGAACAACACCCTGCCGGAGTCGGCGAAGCAACTCGACCCGAAGTTCCTCCAGGGGCCGATGGCCGAGGTCGGCCTGGGCGAGCCGTACCGCCCGGTGCTGGCGAAGTGGGTCACGGCCCCGACGAACCCGTTCTTCGCGAAGGCGACGGTCAACCGGGTGTGGGCGGAGTTGTTCGGCCGCGGGATCGTCAACCCGGTCGATGACATGGTCGGGCAGAACCTGCCGTCGCACCCGGAACTGCTGGAGGCCCTCGCCGCCGACTTCGCGGCCAACGGGTTCGACCTCAAGCACCTGCTCCGCGGCGTGTGCAACAGCGCCGCCTACCAGCGGTCGAGCAAGCCGGCCGCCGGCAACGAGACGGCCCCGCCGCACCTGTACGCGAAGATGACGGTGAAAATCCTCAGTCCGGAGCAGCTGTTCGACAGCCTCGCGGCCGTGACGAAGTTCGAGGAACCCCGCCCCAAGACGCGGGACAAGGCGGTCAAGGGGTTCCAGCCGGGCGCTCGCGACCGGTTCGTGACCTTCTTCCTCGCCGGGGCGGAGATGGTCAGCACCGTCGAGTACGAGGCCGGCATTCCGCAGGCGCTCAAGCTGATGAACTCGAAGCAGACGGCCAGCGGCAACCCCCTCGCGGTGCGGTCGGTCGTCGGCAACGCCCGCGGGGCGGAGGCGGTCGAGAAGATTTACCTGTCCGCCCTCTCCCGCTACCCGACGGCCGCGGAGCGGGCGAAGCTGACCGACTACGTCGCGAAGGCCGGCAACCCGCAGGAGGCGCTCGGCGACGTGCTGTGGGCCGTGCTGAACAGCAGCGAATTCACCGTGAACCGTTAACACTCCCACGCACGGTCGTGCGTGGGCTTTCGCCCAACCGAACTCTAACCGGGTTTCCACATGTTCTCCTCCCTCCTGCAAGAGCGTTCGCGGCGCGAGGTTCTGCAACTCTCCGCCGCCGGGGTCTTCGGGGCCTCGCTGTCCGGGTGGATGAAGGTTCTCGCCGACAACGTCGCCAAGACGCCGGCCGTGAAGGGGAAGCACAAGAGCTGCATCCTCCTCTGGATGGACGGCGGGCCGACGCACAAGGACACCTGGGACCTGAAGCCCGACAGCAAGGGGGCCGGCGAGTTCAAGCCGATCAACACCGCCGCCGACGGCATCCAGATCAGCGAACACCTGCCGAAGGTCGCCGGCCTCATGAATCACGGCGTCCTCGTCCGCGGGATGAGCACGCCGGAGGGGGCGCACGGCCGGGCGAAGTACTACCTGCACACCGGCTTCCGCGAGGGCCAGGGCGGGGTCGTGTACCCCAGCCTCGGGTCGATCGTGTCCCAGCAACTCGGCCGGCCGGACGCGACCGTGCCGAACTACGTCGCCATCTCCGGCCGGTCCTACGGGTCCGGGTTCCTCGGGCCGAAGCACCAGCCGCTGAACGTGGTGAACCCGGCCACCGGCGTCGAGGACTTGAAGGCCATCGTCTCGAACACGCAGTTCGAGAACCGGGTCGGCCTGCTCAAGGACATGGAGGCGGCGTTCCACCGGGACTACAAGGTGGACCCGATCAGCGACCACAAGACGACCTACGAGCGGGCCGTCGCCCTCATGCAGTCGAAGGAGTCGAAGGCGTTCGACCTCAAGGAGGAACCCGCCGCCGGGCGGTCGAAGTACGGGACCGGCCGGTTCGCCGACGGCGTGCTCATGGCCCGGCGGCTCGTCGAGGTCGGCGTGCCGTTCGTCGAGGTGGCCCTCGGCGGGTGGGACACGCACATGGACAACTTCGACCGCGTGAAGAAGCTCTCCGGCGAGGTGGACGCCGCCCTGTCGTCGCTGGTGACCGACCTCAAGGACCGCGGGCTGCTCGACTCCACGCTCGTGCTCTGGATGGGCGAGTTCGGGCGGACGCCGAACATCAACGCCCGCGGGGCGAAGCCGGGCCGCGACCACTACCCGCGGGCGTGGAGCATGGCCATGTTCGGCGGCGGCATCAAGGGCGGCCGCACGATCGGCAAAACCGACAAGGAAGGCGCGGAAGTCGTCGAGCGGAAAACGTCCGCCCAGGACCTGCTCGCGACCGTCTGCGAGGTCATCGGGATCGACCACACGAAGGAAAACGTCACCCCGACCGGCCGGCCGATCAAGTTGGTGGACAAACCCAACCCGTTCACGTCGATGATTATGTGACCGCGACGGCGGGAAATCCGACGGTTCCGGGCGGTCGGGGGGAACCCCGGCCGCTCGTCGTTTCTCGAACTTGTGACACGTTGTGTTTCCCGATTCCGATTCGTAACGTATACTCTGAGAATTCATACCCCACGGGCTGCCATGCCCCAGGGAGAGGCCCGGCGTGAAGAAGGCTCTCATCAGCGACATCCACGGCAACCTGGAAGCCGCGGAAGCGGTACTGGCCGACATTCGGTCGTTGGGAATTACGGACATCTACTGCCTCGGCGACGTGGTCGGGTACGGCCCGAACCCCCGCGAGTGCATCGACCTCGTCATGGACTGCAAGCTCGTCCTCCTGGGCAACCACGACCAGGGGGCGATGTTCGACCCGGACGGGTTCAACCAGGCCGCCGAGAAGGCGATCTTCTGGACCCGCGCCCAACTCGAGGCCGGGAGCGAACCCCGCAGCGTCCGCGAGAAGCGGTGGGAGTTCCTGGCCGACCGGCCGCGGTCGTTCAAGGAGAACGGCTTCCTGTACGTCCACGGGTCGGCCCGCAACCCGCTCAACGAGTACGTCTTCCCGGAAGACATTTACAACGCCCGCAAGATGGAGCGGATCTTCTCGCTCGTCGAGAAGTATTGCTTCCAGGGGCACACCCACGTCCCCGGCGTGTTCACCGAGAACATGCAGTTCCTCAGCCCGGAGGACGTGGAGGGGACGTACAAGCTGGACGACAAGAAGACGCTGTGCAACGTCGGGTCCGTCGGGCAGCCGCGGGACGGGAACAAGAAGGCGTGCTACGTCATCCTCGAAGACAACACGATCACGTTCCGCCGGGTCGAGTACGACTGGACGAAGACCCGCGACAAGATTTACGCCATCCCGGACCTGGACAATTTCCTCGGCGACCGGCTCGGCGAGGGCCGGTAGAAATCCTCGACCAGACGCCGCGAATAGCCCACGGGCCGACCCGTGGGTTTTCCCATTCATAAGATGGTCGTATCGCGCCGACCGCCCGACCTCCCACCCGACACTCATGCAAAACTCCGGCCTGGCCAACCTCGTTCGCTTCCTGCTCGTCGCCGTGGTGATGTACGTCGCGTGGTCGTACCTCGTGCCGCCGAAGCAACCGCCGCCGGAGGAGCCGGAAGGCCCGAAGCTGCCGAGCGTCACCCGCGAGCAGGCCGCGGCCGTCGGCGGGGCCGCGATCCTGGCCGGCGAGCCGTTCAACAAGCTGTCCCCCGGCCGCCCGCCGCGGCCGCCGGAGGCGAAGCCGGCGGTCAACACCCCGCCAGCGCCGACCGAGCCGCACAGCCTGGTCGCCCTCGGCGACGAGTCGTTCGCCCTGAAGGTGCTGCTCACGAACAAGGGCGCGGGCGTCCAGCAGGTCATTCTGAAGAACTACGACGAGGCCGACCGCCTCGGCCGCCCGGTGAAGGACCCCGCGACCGGCGGCAACCGGCCGCTGTACCTCATCCCCGGCTACGTCCGGCCGACCTACCTCTACCTCGCGGAGCCGACCGAGTACCCGACGCTCGCCCCGAACCTGTCCGCCGCCGACCTCGCGGCCGGGAAGAAGCCGGGGCCGGTCCTCAACGGCGACCAACTCGCGGCCCCGTCGTACACGCTTCTGCACTACCCCGCGAAGGACGACCCGAACCGGCCGCTCGACAAGGACAACAAGACGAAGCCGGAGGACGACCGCATCCCGCTCGCCACGCTCGGCGAGTTGAACTGGAAGGTCGTCTCGATCAAGCAACCGGCCGACGGCCCGTGGGAGGTCGCGTTCGAGACGACGCTCGCGGCCCCGTACCACCTCAAGCTCCGCAAGACCTTCACCCTGGACCGCACGGACTACGACTTCAAACTGAAGGTGGACATCCTCCCGCTGCCGGAGCGGCTGAAGGGGTCGGGAAAGTTCCGCTACCAGATCGCCGGGCCGGTCGGGATGCCGATCGAGGGGGAGTGGTACACCACGACCTACCGGTCGGCGTACATCGGCTGGCTGGACGGGTCCGGCACGCCGCGGCGGGAACTCGACGACCCGGCGAACATCCACTACCGGCACGGCGGCGACGAGATCGTGAAGCGCGGCCGGTTTAACTACGCCGCCGTCGGCACGCAGTACTTCGCCTCGGCCCTGGCCATCGACGACGAGGTGACCGACGCCGACCAACCGTGGGAGTACGTGCGGCCGACGCGGACGCTCCCGCCGCCGACGCCGGACGAGCCGAACAAGTTGAAGCAGCCCTACGAGCAGGAACGGCACTTCCTGTTCGACATCACCGTACGGGCCGTGTCGCGGGTGTTCGACCCGGCGGCCGGCGAGCAACTGTCGCACGGGTACGCCGTGTACAACGGGCCGATGAAGGTCCGGCTGCTCTCGCAGTTGACCGGGCACATGGCCGTGCCGCCAGAGACGGTGGACCGGTACTTGACGAAGTACCACTTGGAAACGCTGACCGACTACCACTCGCCGTCGTGGTTCGGCCGGCGGCTGGACGGCATCGGGTGGTCGAGCCTCATCATCCTGACCACGAACATGATGCACTGGCTGCTCGGCCAGTTGCACGCCGTCGCCGGCAGTTGGGGCGCGTCGATCATCCTCGTGACCGTCCTCGTGCGGCTCTGCCTGTTCTTCCCGAGCCGCCGGCAGCAGACGATCAACGCGCACATGTCGGCGAAGATCACAGCCCTGAAGCCGCAGATCGACAAGCTGAACGAGAAGTACAAGGACGACTTCCTCGCGCTCGCCCAGGCGAAGCGGGAGTTGTTCGCCCAGGCCGGGATCAACCAGATGGCGCAGATGGGCGGCTGCCTGCTGCTGTTGCTCCAGATGCCGATCCTGATGGGCCTGTACTTCTGCTTACAGGAGAGCACGTTCTTCCGGCTCGAACCGTTCCTGTGGTTCCCGAACCTCGCCGCCCCGGACATGCTCGGGTGGTGGACCGAGTCGGTGCCGATGATCAGCACGCCGTGGTCCCGGTTCGGGGCGTTGAGCTTCCTGTACCTGGGGCCGTACTTCAACGTGCTGCCGCTGTTCGCGGTGATCCTGTTCTACGTCCAGCAGAAATTGACGATGCCGCCGCCGACGGACGACATCCAGGCGCAGCAGCAGGCGATCATGAAGTACATGCTCGTGTTCACGGCCCTGTTCTTCTACAAGGTCGCGGCCGGGCTGTGCGTGTACTTCATCGTCGGCGGCATCTGGGCCGTGCTGGAGCGGCGGCTCGTGCCGAAGCCGGACCTGACGCAGGCGAATGCCGTGGCCGTCGGCGGCGGCGGGAGCAGCTCGCCCGGCCGGGGCGACGGCGACTCCAACGGCGTTCCCAAACCAACCGGGCCGAAGCCGGGCGGGTTCCTGGCGCGGATGAAGGAAGCGCTCGAAGAGGCGAAGAAGCAGGCCGAGGCGAAGCGGCAGATCGTCAACGACAAGCCGACCGCCGGCGGCGGGGGCGGCCCGCAACAGCCGCGGCAGTCCGCGGGCGACCGTGCGCAGGAGCGGAAGAACAAGAAAAAGCGGAAGTGACCGGAGGCGACATGGCCGCGAAGAAGATTCTCATGCTAGTCGGCGACTTCGTGGAAGACTACGAGGTCATGGTCCCGTTCCAGGCCCTCACGATGGTGGGGCACGCCGTCCACGCCGTCTGCCCCGGCAAGAAGGCGGGCGAGAAGGTCCGCACGGCGATCCACGACTTCGAGGGCGACCAGACGTACAGCGAGAAGCCGGGCCACAACTTCGCGCTGACGGCGACGTTCGCGGAGGTCGATCCGGCGGCCTACGACGCGCTCGTCGTCCCCGGCGGCCGCGCCCCGGAGTACCTCCGACTGAACCCGAAGGTGTTGGACGTTGTGATCCACTTTTTCCACGAAGAGAAACCGGTCGCCGCGATCTGCCACGGCCCGCAGCTTCTGGCCGCGGCCGGCGTGCTGAAGGGCCGGACGTGCAACGCGTACCCGGCCGTCGGGCCGGAGGTGGCCGCGTGCGGCGGGACGTTCCACGAGGTGCCGATGGACGGCGTCCACGTGGACGGCAACCTCGTCACCGCCCCGGCGTGGCCGGCCCACCCCGCGTGGCTGCGGGCGTTTCTGGAACTGCTGGGGTCGAAGGTGGAGGCGTAGTCAGGTCGTCGGGAACAGTTCGTCGAGCGAAGTCGCCGCAACAATTTTCAAGATCAACTCGCGGAGTTGAGTCTCGTTCATCTGTTGAAGGTTCGCAACAACGCCCTCCGGTACCGCGCGGAATTTGCTCTCCAACAGTGCCGTGGCGATGTCTCGGGCTGTCTTTTCCGCGCCCATTTCCATCCCCTTGTCGTACGGCGTCTTGTTTCGCGGGATGATCTTCGTGTACGGTTCAGCCATGATGAGCCTTTCGTAAAGTAGCCGCCCTTCCTCGTCGAGCGGCAAGAATGCGTGAATGCAATCACTCAAGAGGAATCGTTGTTGTTCGGTCAGCGGCGCGTCACCGATTCGCAACAATGCCGTCAGCCCGAGTCGCGGCCAGTCTTGCCTGGGCGCGTTCATCAGGGCCGAGAAGCCGACGCCGAGCCAGTTGTCGCCGTTCACGTATTGTACCGCGTCCAGCGCCGGAAGGCCCACGTACAGGTAGCGGAACGTCAGCACGTTGAACGTGCCGATGTGCTCCTCGACCGTGTCGATGCCGATGCCGTCCATCCCGACGCGGAGGTACAGCACGATCGGCAGCACCGGCAGCCCGTGAGCCTCCCGCAGGTGGAAGTAGTACCGCGGCAGTCGCGGTTTCAGCCGGGCCGTGCGGTCCGCCGACTCAACTTCGATGTGAACGAGCGCCAGCCACTCGTCGGACGGCGGGTCGTCCCCGGACGCGAGCGGCCGGGTAGTCTGTAGCCGGGCGACCAGGTCGAGCAGGTGGCGGTCGCCCTCCGGCGGGTTCGGCAGCACCTCCTTGTCGAGCCACTCCGGGTGGTCCAGGTCGAAGCACGTCGCCCACTCGGGGAAGAACAAGCGCATGAAGTCCGCGAAGAACTCGCGGAGCATCGCCTTGAATCGCTGGTCGTGGTCCACGCGGCGGTCATCCCTCGCGCTTGAACTCCTCGCCCTCGACGCTCAGCACCTTCTCGGACTCGAACCAGACGGTCATGATGCCGTCGTCCTGGCCGTTCTCGTCCGTCAGCGTGAGCAGGATTTCGTTGTTCTCGACCTCGATGCCGACGATCTTCTGGGTGGACGTGTGGTTCATCGGCCCCTGAAGCCGACCGCCGGAGAGGGAACTACGAAAGATCAGCCGCCGGTCGGCCGTGAACTCGTACTCGACCTTCGACACGTCCCGGCCGAACTTCTCGGTGACGCTCCACTTCCCTTCGAGTCGCTTCCAGGCGTCGTCCGCGGACTTCACGGCCATCGGCTGGTGGTGGCGGCGCGGCCACCCGGCCGGCCCCCACCCGCCGCCGCCGCTGCGGGCCATGATGACGACCAGGATGATGACGACAACGACGACGGCCCCGCCGGACAGCAGCAGGGCCGTTTTGAGTGGGACTTCCTTCTTCTTGCGACGGCGACCCATGGCGGCCGCTCCGGGTCAGGTGATGCGGGGGAAGAGTGGCTTCGGTTTACCATCCGCCAGCTCCGCTGTCACGCGCAAATCCTCGGATTGTGGCTCCAATTTTCGCGTACTGGAGTAACTCACATTTCCCCAGGGCGTTGGGAAATTGAAGCTATTGTAGATGGCTTCAGTGCTTTTAGGCATGTATGGCTTAAGCCAGATAGCAGCCAGCCGTAATCGTTGAACCACTTCAAATAGGATGAGTTTCGTTTTCTCCTTGTCAGTTTTTACGAGTTTCCAAGGGGCATGGTACTCAAGGTATTGATTCGTGGGTGTCAAAAAATCACGGATAAGCGTAGCAAGTGCGAGACTGTACTTGCATCGCTCAATCCAGTGTTTTAAGAGAACGTCAATTCGGTAAGGGGGATTTTCGTGCGGATCGGGGTAAAAACCGGGACCGGTATCCGTTACCATTGAATAGCTTGGAGCCTCAGGAATCCAGCCTGACACCGGCGAGGGAGGACCTTCAACGCTCGGCTTCATTAGCCAGCCATAGTTGCGATGGAGTTCTAGACCGGCAGTTCCCTCAAGTACGCCAGAATAATTCTTGGTAATGAGGGTAATGCACCTGCTGAGCGTGTTACCGAGGTTATTCGCAAGCTCGGAGTTGTAAATCTCCGAAAAGCGAGTCCAAGAGAATTCGCCATCGGACTCGAACGTGCATTCACGAAGAAAATAGTAGCGAAATGCATCACCGCTAAATTTGCTAATGATATCCATCGGCTCAATCACGTTGCCGAGAGACTTACTAATCTTCTCAACCGTCCCGGATTCCTCGTTCTTAACGTACACGAACCCGTGGCTGAACACTTTCTTCGGCGCGTCCTCGCCCGCGGCCCACAGCATCGCCGGCCAGATGTGCGTGTGGAACCGGGTGATGTCCTTGCCGATGAAGTGCGTGTCGCACGGCCAGTTCTTGCGGAACAGTGGCTCGTCGTCGCCGTACCCGATGCCGGTGATGTACGTCAGCAGCGCGTCGAACCAGACGTAGATCGTGTAGTCCGGGTCGAACGGCAGCCGGATGCCCCACGCCTCGCCGTGCCGCGAGATGTTCAGGTCCTGCAACCCCTCGGCCTCGATGAACCCGATCATCTCGTTCCGCCGGCTCTCCGGCTGCACGAAGTCGGGGTTCTCCTTCAGGTGCTTCAGCAGCCGGTCCTGGAACGCGGACAGCTTGAAGTAATAACACGGCTCCGACCGGCGGACGAGCGGCCGCTTGTGGTTCGGGCACTGCCCGGCGTTCTCCGCGTGGACCTTGTCGCTCTTGAACTCCTCGCAGCCGGGGCAGAACCAGCCCTCGTAGGCCCCCTTGTAGATGTACCCGTTGTCGTACACCTTCTGGACGAACTTCCGGCAGCACTGCTTGTGCCGCTCGTGGCTCGTCTGGATGAACACGTCGTAGCTGATGTCCAGAGCCTTCCACACGTCCTGGAACTGGCGGGCCATGTCGTCGCAGTAGGCTTGCGGCTCCTGGCCCAGTTCCTTCGCGCGGTCGGCGACCTTGAGCGTGTTCTCGTCGTTGCCCATGAGGAAGAAGACGTCGTACCCCTCCATCCGCCGGTAGCGGGCCTGCACGTCGGCCCCCAGCTTCTCGAACGCCGTGCCGATGTGCGGCCGGCTGTTCGGGTAGTCGATCGCGGTCGTCTGGAACCACTTGGGTTTCGTCGTCATGCGTGCTCCGAATTTGTTGCGATGGGTTCGTTTTAGAAGAGCGAGCGCGTCGATGCGAGGTTCGTTACGATGGATCGGTCCGGCCAACAGACCGCATCACAAGTGGGGTATGTGTGACGCTTCGCCAGTCGAATCATCGACCTGAACACAGAAGAAGTCCGGGAGCGCAATCAACTCTTCTGACCTTTCGCACAACTCTTCTGACCTTTCGCAGAAACTAAAGTACACATTCCATATTCGTGGATGACGGTCGGCGAAGTATTCGCTCCCGTCAAGAACGAAAGGAGCACACCCAAGTCTGCCCGCGTACTCGGTAGCGATTCTCTCAACCTCTTTCTGGTTCATGTTCGGCATCACGGCGTACTCAAATCGAATTGGTGGCCGAACAAGCTGACGTTGATCGTAAACCATCACGGTGTGTCCGGGTCGATCCCGGCGGCCCGGAGCTTGGCGCGGAGGCGCTCAGAGTCGGCTTCCGCCTTCATTCGTTCCGCCTCCGACTTTTGGCGCTGCGCTTCCGCGATCTTTGCATCCGTTTCGGCGTTCCGCGCCCGCTTGTCGGCTTCCACGGCCAGTTGCTTCGCGGCTTGGGCCTCGTCACAAATCTCGTCGAACGACAGGAACCGTGTCCCGTCCGGCCGGTAGATCGCCAACTCGTCGCCGCTCATGTCAAAGCGGATGCCAAGGAGGGGACTGACCCACCCGTTGACCTCATCGACGGGAACGAGCCGGTTGCCCTCGCGAACGTGAACGTCGAGGACGTGATCGTCCGGGTCATACACGATGTATTCAATCGCCCCGTACCGCCGATAGAACCGCCGCTTTGCGATTAGTTCGGCTTGCGAATTCCCCGGCGAAAGAATCTCGAAGATGACCTGCGGGAAGACGCCGCCTTCCTCCCACACCTTGTAACTCCCGCGGTGGCCACGCGGGCGGCCGAACGCGACGTACACGTCCGGGGCCTTGCAGATGGTCGGGTCGCCTTCGACCGGGTAAATGAGGTTGTCGCCGGCCACGAACGCGGCCCGGTCGCCGACGCAGATGCGGTCGAGGTTGCCCTTGATCGTAACGATCCATTCGTACTGGAGCGTGTTCTCGGCCATCGGCTTCCCATCTGAATCGGGATACACGATTACACCGGTCGGCTTCGGCAGCTTGCCCATGTTCGGCCCTCGGTCACTCACCCAATGATAACCTTCTCCCCCGGTTCCGGCACGCGGACGTCGGGGAACCCGACGCCGCGGAGCGTCTCGGCCATCGCGTCGGCCTGCTCGTGCTCGCCGTGGATCAGCCGGACCTTGCCGACCTTCCCCGCCAGCGGCGACAGGTACGCCAGGAAGTCGTCCCGGTCGGCGTGGCCGCTGAACCCGTTCAGGTGGACCACGTCGATCCACTTGTTCCACTCCCGGCCCTGGAAGCGGATCGTCGGCTTCGACTCCAACAGCTTCCGGCCCGTCGTGCCGGCGGCCTGGTAGCTGACGAGCGCGACGGTGCAACGGGGGTCGTCGATGTTCTGCTTCAGGTGGGCGACGATCCGCCCGGCGTCGCACATGCCGGCGGCCGCGACCACCACCAGCGGCCCCGGCCGGGTGACGACCTTCATGCTCTCCTCGAACTCGCGGACGTACCGCACGCCGTCGCCGCCGAGGATGCCGTGGCCCTCCTTCACCGCGTCCGCCACGTCCCGCGACAGGCTGTTCGGGTGCGACCGGTACACGTCCACGATGTCCGCCGCGAGCGGGCTGTCCACGTAGATCGGCACGTCCGGGATTAGCCGCTCGCGGAGGCCCTTTTGAAGTAGGTGAACGATCAACTGTGTGCGGCCGAGGCTGAACGCCGGGATGAGTACCTTGCCGCCGCGGGCGACGGTCGTCTTCACCACGTCGAACAGTTTCCGCACCGTGTCGGCCATCGGCTCGTGGACGCGGTTGCCGTAGGTGGACTCGCACACCAGCACGTCCGCCGCCGGCAGCGGGTCGGCGGCCTTCAGGATCGGGCTTTCGCGGCGGCCGAGGTCGCCGGAGAACGTCAGTCGCCGCGGCCGGTCCGGGTGGTCGATGACGACGTGGACCGCCGCCGAGCCGAGGATGTGCCCGGCCTCGACGAACCGCACCTTCACGGAGCGGCCGATGTCGAATTCTTTGTCGAACGGGACGGCGACGAGCTGGTCGAACACCCGGCTCACGTCGTTGTGCGTGTACAGCGGCTGCACCCACGGCTCCGCGTAGTTGCGGGCGATGTTGATGTGGGCCGCGTCCTCCTCTTGAATCTTCGCCGAGTCGCGGAGCATGACCCGGAGCAGGTCGCGGGTCGGCGGCGTGCAGTAGATCGGCCCGGCGTACCCGCGGCGCACCAGCGTCGGCAGGTTGCCGCAGTGGTCGATGTGGGCGTGGCTGACGATCACCGCGTCGAGTTGCTCCGGGTGGAACGGGAAGTGGCTGTTGCGCTCGCGGGCTTCTTCCCGCTTCCCCTGGTGCAGGCCGCAGTCGAGGAGGACTTGCTGGTTGGCCGCGTCGAGCAGGTGCATCGACCCGCTGACGGACGCGGCCGCCCCCCAGAACGTGAGGGTCGGTTCCTTCGGTGTGGAGTTCATGACGATATTGTAAAGGCGGTGGGCAAGCGTAGAACGCCGGGGAGCCGGTTCTTCTCCCTAACCGAACGAGATTCCCACGATGCAACCCACACGCCGAGCGTTCCTCGCGGCCGGCGCGGCAGCCCTCGCCGCGCCGACCGCATTCGCGGCCCCCGAACGGAAGAAGTTGGTGATGATAGCCGGGACTCAGAGTCACGGACCGGGCGCTCATGAGTTCAACGCCGGTGTGCGCTTGCTCGCGAAGTGCTTGGAGAGCGTCAAGGAACTGACGCTCGAAGTCTGCCTCAATGGCTTCCCGCAAGACGAGAAGGTGTTCGACGGCGCGGCCGGTATCCTCTGCTACGCGGACGGCGGCGACAAGCATCCGCTCATTCAGGGGAAGCGGATGGCGTTCATCGACGGCCTCATGAAGAAGAGCGTCGGCCTCATGTGCGGGCACTTCGGCGTCGAGGTCCCGAAGGACCTCGGGGCGAACGAGTTCCGCGACTGGATCGGCGGGTGCTACGAGCATGCGTTCTCGTGCAACCCGATGTGGTCGCCGGAGTTCAAGACGTTCCCGGATCACCCGATCGCCCGCGGCGTGAAGCCGTTCAGCGTCAAGGACGAGTGGTACTTCAACATGCGGTTCCGCGACGGGATGAAGGGCGTGACGCCGATCTTGTCGGCCGTGCCGCCGGACGCGGTACGGGACGGCCCCTACGTCTACCCGAAGGGGCCGTACAAGCACATCCAGGCGGCGAAGGGGAAGGAGCAGGCCGAACACATGATGTGGGCGGCCGAGCGGTCGGACGGCGGCCGCGGCGTCGGGTTCACCGGCGGGCACGTCCACCGCAACTGGGGCAACGAGAGCTTCCGGAAGGTCGTGCTGAACGCGCTGCTGTGGATTTGCAAAGTCGAAGTGCCGAAGGACGGCATGGCGTCCACGGTAAGCGAGGGCGACCTCGCGGCGAACCTCGATCCGAAGGCGAAGAAGAAGTGAGTTCGTGATTTTGCATTTTTCATTTCAAACTTTGCATTGGTCCAGATCAGTTCGGACCAATGCAAAGTTTGAAATGAAAAATGCAAAATGGATTACTCGCGGAGTTTCGCGAACTCGACGTTGAACTTCTTCGGGTCGAAGTTCGCGAACAGGAGTTGTCGGCCCGGCAGCACCTTCCCGACGGGAACCGGTCCCTTCCAATCGGGGTTCGCCTTCAGAATGTCGGCGACGACCGCCTGGTTGCGGACGCCGATCGGGATCACGTCCCTCATCGCCTTGTCGAACGCCGACACGTCTCTCTTCCGGGCCAGTTGCAGCGACCGGTACGCCCAGGCCAGGTGCATCGTCGCCTCGGTGTCGCCGTACCACGCCGGGGCGGTGGCGGCGGTCGCGATGTCCGCGACGAGCTTGTCCGTCGCCGCGGCCGAGTAGTTCGCCTTGTCGATGGCGTCGTTGAAGCTCACGGTCCAGGCCGCGAGCGCGCTCGCGGCTTTCGCCACGTCCGACCCCTTGCCGTATGCGAACGGTGACGCGGTTGCCGCCCGACTGATCGTCCTCCATGCGTCCGGGAACTGGCCGCTCAGCCCCTTCAGGTTGTCGTCGAGCGTTCCGGCGTGCGCGATCACCGTTCCCGGCAGGGCGGCCGTCCACGCCTTCAGCGGCGGGCGGCCGGGGACGCGGTCGCCGTACCCGCGCTCCTGGCGGGCGCTCGGGTACTTCAGGTCGTGGTGGCACGAGTAGCAGTCGTACCGGGCGTAGTCGAGGCCGTCACCGTCCTTCGCGGCCCGGTTCGCCTCGGCTTCGAGGAGCTTCATCTCGGCCTTGAGCGACGCGAGCGCCCCGGCGGCCATGTGCCGGGCGAGGTAGTTGTCCTGCTCCGCCGGCTTGAACCGGAACACCTCCCACGCCTGGGCCGGGTTCTTCTTCGCGTAGTCGGTCAGGAACTTCAATTCGCTGGGGTAGCCCCAGTGCCGCGGCTCGTCCTCCATGAACGTGACGAGTTCCAGGGGCGGCAGTGGCGGGTGGCCGGCGGCGTAAATCTCGTGCGTGACGACCTTGTTCTCGTCCGGGTTGCCGACGTGGCAGGACGCGCACAGGTCGGCCTTCACGTGCGGGTCGCGGAGGTTCTTCATCCCCGACTTTTCCTTCACGTCCGGCTTCTCCGTCCGCCACTTTAGGTAGCGGACGTTCCCCTCCTCCACCGCCTCGCCGCCGTAGTGCGCCGCTTGCCACTCGTTCTTCACCCCATGGCAGGTGTTGCACCCGACGCCGAGGGTGTCGCGGCGGACGAACTCCCGCAGCTCCCGCTTCCCTTTCGAGGTCGGGTTCGTGTCGGTCGAATGACAAGTCAGGCAGCGGTAGTCTTCCGTCACCTTGTAGCTCGGGTTGTCCCCGGCGAGGAACTCCTGCATCTTCCGCGCGACCGGGTTCTTCTCCGGCATGATCTGCTCATACGCCCGGATGTGCGGGTCGTTCTCGAACCAGGTCTTGCTCTCGTTGAGCCGGATGAATTCGTGCGACTTGAAGTCGGTGATGAACGACTTCGCCCCCTCCGAGTCGGCGCTGATGTGGCACGTCCGGCAGCCGGCGACCTCGGCGTTCGTCCCGGCGACCTGGGCGTGCGCCGTCGCCCCGCCGAGCAGGCAGCCCACCAGTGTCGCGGCGAGCCGGAGGATCGGGCCGCCCCGGACGAGTCGCGTCGCCATTCGTCGCCCCTTCTTAGTGCGTCAGGTCGTGCAGCTTCTTGAACCCGTCGTACACCGAGTTCGGCTTGAAGTCCCGCGGGCTGTCCACCCGGGTGCCCGTCGTCGGGAACGCGAGCTTCGTCCGGAGGTCCACGAGCGAATCCGTCCACGCCGCGACGGCCGGGTTCGCCTTGCCGCCCGCGGCGTGGTAGATCGCGGTCAGGGCCAGCGCGTGCTGGGCGAGCACGTCCCAGTCGTAGTCGCGGAGCTTACCGGTGGCCTTATCGTAGACGTTCTCCGTCACGATTGCACCGAGTTGTTTCAGTTGCGGTCCGGTCAGCCCGTTCGCGTAGGTTCCGGCCTGCAACGTCTGAAGCCAAGCGTCGAGTTCGGCCGTCGTCGCCTTCGCGAACGACGCCACCTTCGTTTGGCTCGGGACCGGCTTCTCCATCTCCGTCCGTAATGCACTCAGAGAACTCAACGCCGCGGCCGACTCGGCGGGTTGGATCACGCCCGCCAACTTCGGCAGCGCCTTCGCGAACGAGCCGTACCAGAGTTGCCAGCCGGGGAGGCCGGCCTTCCGCGGTTTCAGCGCGTTCGTCGTGTGGCCCCGTAGCTCTTGCCCCAGGTTCTGGTGGCAGGCGTAACAGCTCGACTCGGCGAACTCCGGCCACGGGGCCTTCTGCGCCTCCGCCCGCTCCGCGCGGGCCGCGAGCAGATCGACCGCCGCCCGCAGGCTCGCCACCTGCCCGACGAGCCACGTCCGCACCTCGAAGTCCGGGTTCGGAACCTTCTCCTCCCAGTGTTTCTGCCGGTACTTGTCGCTGTAGTGGTAGCGGGTGTACTCGAACGACAGCCGCGGGTGGCCGGCCGCGATCAGGTCGTGGTTCACCTCCCGGTCGCGGCCGCCGACGTGGCACTGGGCGCACGTCAGCACGCGGGCGACGGGGTCCTTCGTCGGCACGAACCCGAACTCCTCGAACTTCTCCCGGTCCGACAGCGACTTCCAGAACGGCAGGTAGTGCAGGTTGTTCCACTTCACCGACGGGCCGTGGCAACTTTCGCAGCCCACGCCCTCGTTCAGCTGCTTGCCCGCCGGTTCGCCGTTGTAGTGCCGCTCCTCGTTCAGGGCGTGGCACTTCAAGCACTGCGCGTCTTCGTGCGCCGGCACGGCGCGGCCGAGGTTCTTGCTGATCCGCACGGAGTCTTCGTTCAAGAGAACCTGATACGCCCGCGTGTGCGGGTCGCTGTCCATCCAGGTCGAGTGTTCGCCGCGGAGCTTCGTCGTCTCGCCGCTACCGTGGCAGCTCGCCGCCGAGCAGCCGACCGTCGCGGAGAACTGGCCCTGCGGCGGCTGCACGCCCAGCACCGGCGGCTTCGGGGCGGCAGCGGGGTTCGCCGCGTAGGTGGCGATCGTCACGCTGGCGGCCAGACCGACGAACAACGCGGCGTAGCGAAGGCCCACGGCAGCACCTGGGGTCGGGTCGAGAGGTCACTCGGCGGTGCGACAATTTCGCACTCTATTACGATTCCCCACGCGCGGGCGATGGGACGGCCCCGCGACGGGCGAACCGGGACGAGTTCCCCGCGGCCGTCCCGGACAGTCGTTCCAACCGGCAGACCTTCGGCCGGTCACGGCGGTAATTTTTGCAACTCGGCCCGGAGCAACCGGCGGAGGTCCGCGACCGTGTCTTCCACCTTCGGCCGCTCGGCCGGGTTCTTCTCCCAAAGCCACCGGCTCTCCGGCTTCCGCTGGTAGCCCCGGTAGCCGGGGGCGGCCTTGTCGGTGTGTTCCCGGCGGACCGGTGGTTCCGCCGTGCCCCAGAGGGACAGTTGGAACTGCCCGAATCGCTCGCCGACTTCGGCCGTCGGACTCGCCCCCGCCGTCCGCAGGCTGGCGTCGAGCGACCGAAGCGCCAGGTAGTGGCGGTTGGCTTCCTCCCAATTCCACGGCGAGGTTTGCCACGGGCCGCTCAGCAACTCGACGATTTTCTTGCGGAAGTCGGGGTTCTGGCCGCCGGGCGGTTTCAGCAACGGGAACGCGAGTCTCTCCTTCCGCGCGCGGAGAGCTTCGAGTTGCTTCTTGGCGTTCTGCCCGTATTGCGGGACGGTCTCCGGCGGCAGTATGGATGACGCCCCGATCCAAGTGGGCTGGCCGAGCTTGCGGGTTGCGGCCTTGCCTTGCGTCTGCCCCTTCGCGGCTTCCGCCCGCCACTCGGCCGGGACGAGACGGTGGTGGCACTGGGAGCAGTTCCAATCGGCGAACTCCGGCAGCACGCTCCGCGGCTCGCCCTTGGTTCCTCGCTCGATGCGGTCGATGCTCAGCTCGCAGTACGCCTCCTCGACCGCAATCTGACCGAGCAGCCAGCCGTGCAGGGCGTTGTCCCGGCCGGGGTCGGGCGACGGGCCGCGGTGCTTCGGGAACCAGTGCTTCGACAACTTCGCCTGGAACGCGGCGAAGTCGAACTCCAGCCGCGGGTGGCCGGCGGCGATCATGTCGTGGTTCATGTCCCGGACCGGGTAGCCGCGGTCCTTGTCCGCCGCCGCGCCGACGTGGCAGCCGGCGCACGTCTTCGCCTGGACCGACCAGTCGTTCAGGTCGATCATGCCGTGGTGCGCGAACTCCGTCGCGCGGGTGGCCGGGTTCGTCCAGCTGGTGTGCGCGATCTGCCACCGCTCGGCGTTCCCGTGGCACGCCTCGCAGCTGACCCCCTCGGCCCGCATTCGGTTCAGCGGGTCGTCGGCCGGGTTCGGCCTCACGAGGTCTTCCCGCGCCAGGGCCGGGTTCGAATGGCACGCCAGGCAGCGGAAGTCGCGTGTCGCGTCCGCGGGGATCGAAGAGTCGCCCGCGTGCAGCCGCTTCGAGATGGCCTTGCCGAGCGGCGATTCCAGCGCGGCGTAGGCCCGCGTGTGCGGGTCGCGGTCGATCCAGCGGGTGAAGCTCTCGTGCCACACGTCCGGCGGCAGCACGCCGGGCGTCGTCTCCGGCCGGCCGTGGCAGCCGGTCGCGGCGCACCCGGCCATGCCGATGGTCTGCCCGCCGCCGGCGGGTTGGGCCGCCGCCGGCTCGGCCGCGCCCGGCCGCTGGGAGAGCGTGACGCTTACGGCCACGAGGCCGATCAGTGCCGCCGCGCCCGCCCGATGTCGTGGAGCCGAAGACATGCCCGCCATTCCCCCAGCCGGTGTCGCGACAACACAGGCATCATGCGAGGGGGACGATGGGTACGCAAGTCCCTTCTTTCGCGAACGGAAAGATTTCGCCACTGGCCGTTCGCGCACGGGGCCGCACAACAACTTTGCAAAAGTCGTGACGTGGGTTGTTGACACGGGTTCGGATCGTCTGCTAGTTTCGTCGGGGAAGCTACCGGTCCCGACACGGACGTTCATCAAGTCACTCGCAAGATTGGGGCAACTTCGTGCTGCTGGGACGCGATGCGACGATTCGCCAGCGGGTGGCCCGCGTGCTATTGTGGACGGTCGTGGCCGCCGCCCTGCCCTTCGCGTGGTTCCTGCTCGGCCGGGCCAGGATCGTCGATTGGCCGCGGGCCAGCTCGTGGTTCGGCGTCGTGACCGGCCTCGTCGGGGCGGCCATCATCTTCTTCGAACTCGCCCTCTGGTGGCGGAAGCGTCGCCGCGGCAAGCGGTGGGGGCCGACCAAGCTCTGGCTCTGGTGGCACATCGTCATGGGCTGGGCCGTGCTGCCGATCATCGTCGTCCACAGCGGGTTCTCGTGGGGCGGGATGGTCAGCGCCACTACGATGCTCCTGTTCCTCGCCGTCATCGCCAGCGGCGTCTACGGGCTGCTCCTCCAGCAGTGGATCCCCCAACGGTTGCTCGAACTGATCCCGGACGAGACGGTCGCGGTGGCCATCGACCGGGCGATCGAGAAGCACCGGACGGAAGCCCGGCTGATCGTCGAGGACCTGGTCCCCCGCGACCCGAACGACCCGTCGCCGGCGTGGAACCGGGCCGTGGTAACCGGCGTCCCCGCCCTGAGGCTGCAAGAGTTCCGCGAGAACACGCTCGACCCGTACCTGAGCTACGGTCGGAAGATGAAGTCGCCGCTCAACTCGCGGGCGGACTCGGCCGTCCTGTTCGCCCGGCTGCGGGCGGAACTGCCGCTGGAGGCCCACACCGGACTGGCGAAGCTCGAACGCCTCGCCGACCTGCGGCGGCAGTGGGACGAGCACGCCCGGCTGAACACGTGGCTGCACGGGTGGATGCTGTTCCACGCCCCCGTCTCGGTGGCGATGACGATCTTCATGGTCTTCCACGCGATCAAGGCGTTGAAATACTGGTAACGGACGGCCCATGAACCCGAACCCGAATCATTCCCCGAGTCGCGAGCGGGTCGAGCGGTACGCCGGGCCGTTGCGGCGGTACTTCCGCGAGAACCCGTTCGAGAAGCGGAAGGTCTTCTACACCTTCCTGGCGATCTGTTCTGCCACGCTCATGCTCGGCATCTGGACGCTCACCCGCAGCGACCGGCCGTACTCGCACGGCCCGGTCGCGGACGTTCACACGTCGTTCGACGCGAACTGCGAGGCGTGCCACAAGCCGCAGTCGCTGAGCGGCGTCGGGCTGAGCGCGTTCAACCCGCAGGCCCGGTGGCTCGACCTGCAATGCCAGACGTGCCACGCCGGGCCGGACCACCACCGGGACATGAAGTGGCCGGCCGACTGGCCGAAGCAGGAGACGGACGCCCAGTGCGCCGCCTGCCACCACGACCACAACGGCAAGGACTTCTCCCTCGTCCGGCTGACGGACGACCACTGCCTGAAGTGCCACGGGAACCTCGCCGACTACCACAAGGCCGGGACGACCCAGTACGCGGCGAAGGTCACGAACTTCGCCGACCCGAAGGGCGGCCACCCGGAGTTCAAGAAGCTCGAACAGGAGAAGGCGAAGCCGCACGAGCGAGGGATGAAGTTCAGCCACGCCCACCACATGACCGCCGGCATCGGGTACGCCGACGCGGCCCGCGGCAAAATGACGAAGGCCGACCTCGCGAAACTCAACGGTAACGACCCGAACGTCATGAATCGGTACAAGTTCGCGAAGGAGGGCGAGCTGGTCCAAATGGAGTGCGCCTCCTGCCACCAACTCGACGGCGAGCGGAAGGGGCTGGACGCGCGGTCGAACCAGTTCGACGACCTGAAGGGGAACCCGAAGGAGTCGATCCTCCCACCGCGGGGCGACGGGGGGTACTACCTGCCGATCAACTACGAGGCCCACTGCCAGGCGTGCCACCCGCTCAAGTCGCCGGCCCTCACGAGCGACGCCGGGCAGAAGTTCCCGGCGTTCGACCTGCCGCACCGCAAGCAGCCGGCCGAGATGAAGGAAGTCCTGCGGGCGCGGTACAGCGGGTACGTCCTGACGGAGAAGGCGTCGCCGGAGCTGATGAACAAGAACGCCGGCGACGAGGAGACGTTCAAGGTCGGCAAGCAGGTCGAGTCGGCCGTGAACAAGTCTCTGGGGATGCTGTTCGCGAGCGTGAACCCGAACGCGAAGAACGCGATCTCCGGCGGGAAGTGTACCGAGTGCCACAACCTCAGCGGCAACTCGGCGAAGGTCGAGGACGCGAAGGTCGTGGAACCGAACGTCCCGACGGTCTGGTTCGAGCACTCGAAGTTCAACCACAAGGCCCACCGCGGGTACTCGTGCATCGAGTGCCACCCGAACACGGCCCCGGCCCCGCTCGGCAAGGCGACGTTCTCCGCGGACGCGATCTACACCGGCCCGGACCAGAAGATCAACATCGAGGGCGTCGAGTCCTGCCGGAAGTGCCACACGCCGACGTTCACCCGCGAGAACGACCGGCAGTTCGGCGGCGTCCGGTCGAACTGCACCGACTGCCACCGGTACCACAACGGCGACAACCCGTTCCAGGGGCTGGGCGCGGCCGCCCGCGACCCGCACCCGCCGAAGATGAAGCGGCCGTAGGCACAACCCCCACGATCCCCAACACTGGCGGGCGGTTCATGCTCCTCGTTCAGCGACTCCGCGAGATCCAAGACCGACACGGCTTCCTGCCGGACGACGAGTTGCACAAGCTCTCGACCGACATCAACCTGCCGCTTCCGAAAATTCAGGAGGTGGTCAGCTTCTTCGCCCACTTCCGCCCGGAGTGGGACAAGCCGAAGAAGGTGGAAGCCTACGTCTGCCGGGACATGGCGTGCCACCTGAAGGGCGCGCCGGCGGTCGTGCAGGAGCTGAAACGGATCAGCCGGGACAACATCGACTGCCACATCGACGGCGTGTCCTGCCTCGGCCGGTGCGACCGCGCCCCGGCCCTGTTCATCAGCCGCCACGGCGACCACCACCATCACGGCGAGGGGGACGACACGCTCCACCAGGAGACGGTCGCGAAAGAACACAACAACCCGTTCGCGGAAGGGGACCGCAAGGGGACGTTCCACGAGTGGGTGTACGCCGGGCGGACGCCAAAGGAGTACGGGCAAATCCTCCAGACCGCGCTGGACGATGGCGAGGTGCCGATCCCGGATTGGGACTACACGTACAACGTGAACCGCAACGAGTGGCAGATCGACCCCTACGACAAGCCGGACGACTACTACGGGGCGGTGCGGGCGGTCGTGAAGGACATGCCGAACCCGGTCCCCTACGTTGCCGCACGCGTGCCGAAGGACGTGCCGGACAAGGACAAGCGGAAGTGGGAGGAGAAGTTCATCGCCGACCGCAACCCGTGGTTGCACAAGCTGCGGGTGTCGGAGTTGCTCGGGATGGGCGGGGCCGGGATGCTCGCCCACGCGAAGTGGAGCGCCGTCTGGCGGGAGGACCGGGACGAGAAGTACATCGTCTGCAACGGCGACGAGAGCGAACCCGGCACGTTCAAGGACCGCGAGCTGCTGCTCCGCAAGCCGCACCTCGTCGTCGAGGGCGTCATCCTCGCCGGGCTGATGACGAACGCCACGCGGGGGTTCATCTTCATCCGCCACGAGTACCCGGAACAGATCAAGGCGTGCCGCGCGGCCATCGCCGAGGCCGAGGCGATGGGGGCGTGCGGGACGAAAATCTTCGGCTCGAACCGCAACTTTCAGGTCGATGTCTTCGTCTCCCCCGGCGGGTACATCTGCGGCGAACAGACGGCGCTCATCGAGGCGATGGAGAGCCACCGGGCGCAACCGCGGAACCGGCCGCCGGAGTTGATGACGAACGGCCTGATGGACAAGCCGACGGTCGTGAACAACGTCGAGACGCTGGCGTGGACGCCGCGGATCATGACGAGCGGCGGCGACTGGTACCAGAACGCCGCGGACGGCGACTTCGTCGGCCGGCGGATCATCTCGATCAGCGGCGACCTGGTGAAGCCCGGCGTGTACGAGGTGAAGGTCAGCGACACCCTCCAGAAGGTGATCCAGTACGCCGGCGACTGCACCGGGACGCTGAAGGCCGTGGCCACGTCCGGCCCGTCCGGCGGCCTCCTGCCGATCCTGGTGACCGTCGCCGGGCAGTTCGCGGCCCGCCTGTCGGCGGCCGTGTCCGCGATCGACGACCCGGACGGCCAGCGGCTCCTGGTGAAGATGATCCGGTACGGCCTCCGCGACGCGGAGCAGCCGAAGGTGGCGATGGACCTGCCGAACGAGGTCGGCCCGTGCATCGAGCAACTCGCGGCGATGGAACAGGCCGGCAAGCGGTTCTTCTTCGACATCCGGAAGATGCCTCTGGACCTGAACCAGTTCAAGGCCATCGGCAAACTCCTCGGCGTCGGCATGGGGAAGGACGCCGACATGATGATCGGCGCGTCGATGGGCAAGTCCGCCGGCATGATGCTCGGCGCGGGGATCGTCGTGTACTCGAAGGAGGGCGCGCCGAACATGCTGGAGCACGCCCTGAACTTCACCGAGTTCTTCCGCAACGAGTCGTGCGGCAAGTGCGTGCCGTGCCGCCTCGGGTCGCAGAAGCTGGTGGAGATCGGCACAGACCTGCTCCACCGGACGACCCGCGGCACGCTCGCGAAGAAGAACAAGCGGGACGAGAACGGCCGGGAGCTGCCGGGGCTGTTGCAGCAGGCGTCGCTCATCAGCGACATGTCGCTGGCGATGGTGATGACCTCGATTTGCAGCCTGGGGCAAGTCGCGCCGAACCCGCTGATGACCGTGCTACAGTACTTCCAGCACGAAATCAAAACCGTGGAGTGACAAAGTAGTAGGCACACTCCGCGTGCCGTCTCGTTCATGCGCCCGGAGAGTTCGTCCGAGCCGCCGCGGTCGATAGCAAACGGCACACGGAGTGTGCCTACTACTATTGGAGTTCGATTCATGGCGATCTCACTCGACCTTTGGGACGCGTTCGGCGGCGGCCGGGACGCGGAAACGTCGTTCGCCCGCGACGAGGACGGCAACCTCATCCGCCGCGTCCAGGCCACGCAAAAGGACCTCAGCGAAAAGATCGACATCGTCATCGACGGGTTCGTCGTCAAGGACATGCCGCTGGCGACCGTCGTGAAGGACGCCCAGGGCGTGCCGCAGTTCGACCTCGACGGGCTACCGAAGCTCCGCAAGACGACGATCTACGACGCCGCCACCGAGTTGGTCCGCCGGGAGGCGTGGACGCAGGACGAACTCGAGCGCCGCATCCCGGTGCTGTGCCACCGCGAGCACCTGCACCCGGTCGCCGTCTGCCGGATGTGCTCCGTCCACGTCATCCGCAAGAAGCGGGGCGCGGGCGGCAAACTCATGCCGAACGACAAGCTCGTCCCGGCCTGCCAGTTCGAGATTCAGCCCGGCATGGTCGTCACCACCCGGTGCGGCCCGAACCCACCGAACTCCGAAAAGACGGGCCGCGACTTTACCGCCGAGGTGCTTCAGTCCATCTCCGTCCTTACCGAGTACCTCGTCGGCGACCACTACAAGCCGGACGACTCGCGGCGGAAGATTTTCACGAACGAACTCCGGTCCGTCGCGGAACACCTGAACATCGAGAACCCGCGGCCCGGCCTGCCGATCCGCCTCGACGGCGAGCGGCGGAGCCGCAACGCCGAGCGACACCCGAAGTCCCGGCCGACGATCCCCCTACCGGTCGTGTCGGACAAGTACGTCAGCCTGTCCGAAATGCCGGAGTCCGGGATCAACCCGAAGTTCCCGTACTCGTCCCGGACGGTCGCCGTGGACCACGACCGGTGCATCGTCTGCGACCGGTGCGTCCGGTCGTGTAACGACGTGCGGCCGTTCAAGGTCATCGGCCACACCGGGAAGGGCTACCTGACGCGGATCAGCTTCGACCTCGACGAGAACATGAACGACTCGAACTGCGTGCAGTGCGGGGAGTGCATGAACTCGTGCCCGACCGGTGCGTTGCAACTGAACCGCCGGATCGTCCCGATCGCCCTGCGGGAAGACCTCGGCCTCGTCGGTGTGGACGCGGAGACCGACCCACTGCTCGACGAGTTGGAGAACCCGAAGACGCCGATCAACGCGCGGGCCGTGTTCACTTCTACCACGACCGGCAAGTCCGCAACCGGATTCCTGTCCGCCGAGGAGATGCAGTCGCTCATCTTCCAGTACATCCCGAAGGACTCGCCGAAGCCGGACGAGTTCCAGCCGTTCCGGGACGTGCCGCTGTCGTACCTGCGGTGGAACGAGGGGGCGGTGCGGTATCGGAAGTTGAAGGAAGGCGACGAGATTTGCACCGAGGGGCACTACGCGAACACGGCGTTCTTCATCAAGTCCGGGAAGTTCGGCATCTGGAAGCGGGCCGAGGCGGTGAAGAAAGGTTCCCGCACCCCGCCCGGCCCCGGCGTGCAAAGCCCGTTCACGATCGAGGAGAAGCACACGATCATCGGCGAACTCGCGCCGCTGTCGAACCAGCCGCGGGTCGCGACGATCCGCGTCACGTCGCCGGAGGCGGAGGTGTACGAGGTCACGCGGAACCTGCTGGACATGGCCCAGCGGGCCGAGTCCGCGCGGGACGTACTCGGCCTCATCTACACGCGGAACGCGCTGTTCTCCTGCCTGGACCAGAAGAGCAACAACCCGGACGAGCCGACGCTGTTTGAGGGGCTGTCCGGCAAGGACAAGGCGGACGTGGTGAAGCTGCTCACCGAGGGCATCCGCGACGAGTCGAAAAAGCTGCCGGACACGGCCGGCCGCAAGGAGAAGGACGACGAGGGCCGGCGGATCGTTTACCCGTTACCGGACCCGGACGCGAACCTGCTGCGGGCGACGCTCCGCCGCTGCCAGCGGGACGAGAAGATCGTCATCGAGGGGGAACGGGCGCAGGACTTCTACATCATCCGGTACGGCACGACGAAGGTGTCGATCAAGGTCGAGGACCGCGAGGTCATCGTCGGCAAGCAGACGGAGAACGAGTACTTCGGTGAGGTCGCCCTCATGGAGGACGGCCGCCGCACGGCGACGATCACGGCGCTCGACACGGTCGAGTTGGTCCGTATCCCGAAGAAGTTGTTCCAGGAGATGATTAAACGCTTCCCGCCGATCCGGGAGAAGTTCGAGCAGGTCCGGAAGAAGCGGATGGCGAACACGCTGGTGGCGAAGCCGGTCGTCAACAACTACCTGTCGGACTACCTGAACCAGGGCCTCTACCAGGGCCGCAACCTGCTCGTGCTGGACCTGCACAGCTGCACCCGGTGCGACGAGTGTACGCGGGCCTGCGCCGACTCGCACGGCGACGGGTACAGCCGCCTGTTGCGGGAGGGGATGCGGTTCGGCCGGTTCCTGGTCGCGGCGTCGTGCCGGTCGTGCTACAAGCCGTACTGCATGGACGGCTGCCCGGTGGACGCGATCCACCGGTCCGGGACGGAGCTGCACATCAAGATCGACGACCACTGCATCCGGTGCGGCCAGTGCGAGCGGAACTGCCCCTACGGGGCGATCCAGATCCCGGACAAGAAGGAAGTGGACGCGAAGATCAGCATCGCGGACACGGCCGTGAACTGCGACAAGTGCCACGACCTCGTGCCGGAGGGGGCCGACCCGTTCTGCGTGGCCGCGTGCCCGCACGAGGCGGCGTTCCGCATGACCGGCCCGGACCTGTACCAACGGGTGACGAAGCAGACGATCCGGTGACTTCGACATATAGCGGTGGGCTTGCAACGTCATATAGCGGTGGGCTTGCCCACCGTGCGGGCCGAGTCTTCGAGGCCCGCACCACGCTGCCTCCCGCGGGGAACGGTCCGAGATCGCGGCAACGTTCCCGCGTGAGGAACGCCTTCACGCCCGCGGGTAGCAGATCGCGAAGGGAGGAACGTCGCCGTGGGAGGAACGCCCACGCGGTTTCTCGAAGACTCGAACCCGCACGGTGGGCAAGCCCACCGCTATATGTCCTCGTCCTGCGGGAACTGCACCTGGGCCAGCTTCGCGAACGGGTCGTGGCCGCGGGTGAACGCCAACTCGACGGCGGCCGTGCGGCTCACCCGCACCCGCATCCGCTTCACCGGCTCCGGGAACAGCTCGCCGTCGCAGTACGCCTGGAGCGGCCGCTTGCTCGGGTCGATCGTCTCCAGCACCACCTCCGCGTCCATCGGGATCACGGCCGGCCGCCAGAACGTCGGCCGCAGCACGTTCGACCCCACGAGGAGCAGCACGCCGGTGTTCAGCGGGACCGGCGGCGCGCCCATCGCGCGGGCGTAGGACGTGGAGCCGGCGGCCGTGGAGACGAGCACGCCGTCGCCGACGAGTTTCTTGATCCGCTCCTCGCCGTTGATCGTCACCTTCACCCACGCCGTCTGGCCGGTGGACCGCTCGACCCACGCCTCGTTGAACGCGATCGCCTCCTGCCGCCCGCCACCCACGAACTCGACCTCCACCTGCAACAGCGGCAGGTGGTAGAGCAGCAACTCCTCCTTCCAAAACGTCGTCACGTCCCGGCCGCTGAGGAGGAACCCGAGGCCGCCGGTGTTGATGCCGTAGAACGGCAGCCGCTCCCGCCAGTGCTTGCGGATGGCCCGCAGCATCGTCCCGTCGCCGCCGACGGCGACGACCATCTCCGGGTCGCCGTTCGTGTACGGGGCGAGCAACTCGCCGATGTTCCGGGACGTTTCCTTCCATTCGTCCACGAACATCTCGAACGTCGCGTGCGCCGGCCGGAACGTGGCCCGGTCGTTGTTCGGCACGTCGGAGTAGAGCCGGTGGCGGCGGATGTAGGCGTACACGTTCGGGCGGAGGTGTTCGCCCGCGGACTCCTCGCCCTGGTTGAGCATCATCCGCACCGTTTGACTCGGCAGGTACGGGTCGTGCTCGACGACGCGGTGGTGCGGCGGCAAGTCGGCCGCGTCCATCGGCTCGCCCCGCTCGCGGAGGACGATGAACCCGACGGACTTCCACTGCTCCTCGCCCCGCTCCCATTCGCGGTGGATCATCGACGCGCGGGTCGCCCCGCCGCGGACCCAGTCCGCGGAGATGACGTGCCAGAACTCGACCCCTTCCGCCTGGTAGCGGTCGGTCAGGTGCGCGGGCGGACTGTGGCTGTTCTGTTCGAGGTCGGTCAGATCGACGGTCAGTTTCTTCAACCCGCGGAAGTGCAGGTCGCTCATCGTGGCCCGGTGGACGGGCAGGCTGTCCGGCACGGCCGACGGCTTCGGCCGCGGGCCGGACGGCACGACGATGACCCGGTCGAACTGCTCGACGAGCTTCTCGGCAATCGTGCGGTGGTGCAGCGTCGGCGGGTCGAACGGGGCGTGGTACACCGCGAGCCGTATGGTCATGAGGCCGAGCACCTGCGAGCGGATGTGGGTCCGCTCGCATTGTATCGGCCCCGACCGGAAAGGCTTACTCTCCCCCCTGGGACCGCGGGCGTCCCGCCCGCCCACCTTCCCCGGTGGCGGGGACCCGTCTTACGGGGCTGGGGCCGTGGCGGGCGGGACCCCGCGGTCCCAGGACGGCCACCTTCTTGGAACGGCTTACTCGTGCCCTTCGCCGCCGCCGGTCTTCTTCTCGTGCTTCGCCTCGCGGATCGCCTTCTTCACCGGCATCAGCGCGACCACGTCGGTCACCCGGCGGCCTTCCGCGTTGTACTTCGGGAGGAACGCCATCTGGTGCGTCGGCGCGTCGTGGAAGTAGCCGAGGAAGACGCGGCCCGGCCGCCGGCCGAACCCGACGTAGTCCCAACCGAACGTGCCGTCCTGCACGCCGGGGCCGTCGCCGTGGACGAGCCGCCCGCCGCCGACGTACCCGCCGGCTTGGTGGGGGGTGATGCCCCCGATCGCGAGCCGCGAGTACGGCTTGACCGTGCCGGTCCCCTCCGGCGTGTGCCGGGCGGGGATGTGGAACGTCGTCGTCCGGGCCGCGAACGGCTCCTTTTCTTCGGCGACCGAAGTGCCGCACGCGGCGGTGACGAGGGCGAACGCGGCCAGGGTGCGCATGGTCGATCCTCCGGGATACCAAACGGTATCGGCCGGCGCGGGGCCGGCCGACCACGTTTTTTCCCCAGAGTAGTAGGCACACTCCGTGTGCCGTCTCGTTCATGCCCCCAGAGAGTTCGCGCCCGGGTCGCTGCGACCGACAGCAGACGGCACACGGCGTGTGCCTACTACTATCAACCTTCCGGGTTCCGCAGGTTCTTCGCGTACGGGACGCGGATGCCGCGGATGAACAGTTCGTCCACCCGGAGCAGCTCGTTCGGCACGCCGAAGTTCCGGCTGCCGGCGTCCGTGACCACGTCGTCCTGATCGACGCCGTCGCCGGACACGCCGAACCCGCCGACGAGGCGGCCGTTCTTGTACAGTGGCGCGGAGCCGGGGAAGAACACGATCCCGTTCTGCCGGGTGATGTTGTTCGGGTCGCGGAAGTTCGTGCCGGGGTTGAACGAGTCGTTGCCGACGACGCTCGTGAACTGCGACGCCGGGGCGCGGGGGCCGACCTGCAGGCCGGTAAACCGGTCGATGCCGATGTCGTCGTTCAACTGCGAGAACGGGGCCGGGTTCGTGCCGTCGATGCCGATCGGGAACCGCGGCTCGCCGAGGTAGCGGAAGCTGCGGTTCGTGAACGCCGTGCCGAGCGGGGTGTCGTCGATCCGGTCGATCGCCTGGAGCGTGTCGGCGTCGGCGTAGTAGGCGACGTTGCGGGCCTTCGCCACGGCCACGTCGATGGAGAAGATGGTCGCGTCCGGCTGGCGGTACAGCCCGAGGATGCGGCCGGTCTTGTCCGCGACGGCGAACACCATCCGCGCCCGGTTGCCGAGCGGCAGCCGGATGGCCGCCCGCGTCGCGTCCGCCTGGGCGATGCCGCGGGTGATGATGTCCTCGACCTCGGCGGCGGTGATGCCGTCCCCGTCGTGCGGGGTGACGAGCCACCCCTCCGGCACGCGGAGGCCGTTGCGGAGGAAGAGCGGGTCGTTCGTCAGGCCGTCGTCGTTCGCGTCCGCGTCCACGACCTGGTTCGCGCCGCTGTTCGGGTCGCCCTGGCCGATCGCGTTGCCGAGTTCGAGCAGCTTCCGGATGCCTTCCGTCGGAATCCCTTCGCCGAAGATTTCGAGATTGATGCCGACGAGGTAGATGCTGTTCAGCCTCAACCGGGCGAGCAGGTCGAGGACCGGCTGGACGGCGATCCCGTCCGGCAGCGCGACGCCGCCGAGGTTGGCGACGCCGCCGATGGCCGCGAACGCGATGTACTCGGCCTCCAACGTGCGGTCCGGCCGCGTCGGGTCGAACGTCGAGGACCGCGAAGAATTCTCCTCCGTCGCGTACCCGGTGCGGCCGGGGAAGAACACGCCGAGGCCGCCGACGACCTGACCGTTCTTGAGGATCGGCACGCCGCCGGGCAGCGTCGCGATGCCGCGGGACTGCGCGCCGGGCAGCAGCCCGGACTCGAACCCGTAGGAGTCCGGCGGGAACAGGTCCTGGCCGTCCGGCACGAAGGCGTCTTCCAGGTCGAACCGCTGCGTCAACCGGATGTCGTCGGCCGTGCCCTTGATCCGGTCCGGGCCGACGTGGAACGTGCCGTCCCGGTTCGTGTGCTCGATCTGGAACAGGTCCACCTGCGGGGTGAACGCCGTGCCCCGCGGGAAGTGGCCGCCGATGGCCGTGTTCGCCACGAAGCCGGGGCCGCGAACCGTCGAGTTCGGGTCCGTGACGTTCGGGTTGGACTCGACTTCGCGTTGGGTGATCGTGCTCTGCGAGATGTTCTCGATGGTCCGGGAGGTCAGCGGGGCGGCGTTGTTGCCGAAGAACGCCCCGGTCCGGGCCTTCGCCAGCGCGCCGTCGATGGCGAAGACCAGCTGCGCCGGGTCGCCGGTGATGGCCGGATCGACCAGCCCCTCGACGCGGACGCCGAGGATGCGGCCGTTGCGGTCGGTGATGACGATTATGGCGTCCTGCGTGGACGACGCGGCCGCGGCCCGGCGGAGCAGCGCGTCCACGTCGGCGGCCGTCAGCGTCGCCTGCGGCAGGCCGAGCGCGTTGTCCCCGAACTGGACCGTCCCCTCGCGGACGAAGTGCGTGTTCGGGTTCGCGCCGATCACGGTGTCGTTGACCTTCACCCGCGTCAGGTTGTTCGTCCCCGCCCCGGCGTCGAACGTGTTCGCCCCGAGGCCGCCCTTCAGCACGTCGTCCCCGTCCCCGCCGAGGAGCGTGTTCATCGCCCCGCCGCCGCTGAGCCGGTCGCTCCCGGCCCCGCCGTCGAGAACGGCGTTGGTGAGGATGTGCTGATCGACCTTGACCGCGTCGTCGCCGGCCCCGGCCTGGACTTCGATGCTCGTGACGGTCGCGGCGGACGCGCGGCCGACCTCCACGCCGGCCTCGGCGACGACCAGGTCCGTCCCGTCGCGGAAGATGGTGATGCGATTGTCCGCGGCGTCGCCGACGACCAGGAGCGCGCCGCCGGTCTGGCTGACGATCACGGCCGGCTGCTCGCGGCCTTCCAGCTGCTCCGCCTTCATTCTCGTGTTCATGCCCCGCCCCCGTGCCCGGACGAATTCGCGATTCATCCCTAACAATCGGCAACCTCGCGCGGGGAATCCGGTCGAAACGCCAACTTTGAGTGAAGCGCGGCCGTCGGCCGCGACCCTGGGCGGGGTGGGCAACGCCGCACCTCCCCCAGCTTGCCCGACAGGAACAACCGGTGCTTTCCTCATGTTCGCGCATCCGGACGCCGATATTCCTGGGGAGCTACGCCGTTCGACTGAAGGGCGATCAGCGTGTCCGGCCGGCCAACCCGCGGCCGGGCGCGGGGGAGAACGTGATGACGAAACAAGCGCGACTCCGGTTCCTTTCCCTCGCGTCCGCGCTCGGGTTCACGAACCTCGCGTTCGGCCAGGCCGCCCCGCCCGCCCCGCGGCCGGACGTGCCGACGGTCCAGATCAAGCTCGACGACCCGACGAAGCCCCGCGACCCGTCGCAACGACCGCTGGAGCCGACGCCCCCGGCCGGGGCGGTCCCGGTGAGCGCGACCGACGTGCTCGTCGCCCCGCCGTTCGACCCGCCGCTCGGGTTCAGCGGGCCGAGTTCCGTCATCCCGCGGAGCGGGGCGGACGCCGAGTTCGTGCCGCTGGAGGACCGGTGGCGGATCGGCTACCCGCGGTGGGACCGGTACGGCAACGAGCAGAAGACGATCGCCGACTCCGCGTTCCGCCTCGGCCGGTTCATCGACCCGTACAACCTGAACGTGCTGAAGGGTGACTACCCGATCATCGGGCAACACACGTTCCTGAACGTGACGGCCACCACGGTCGGCATCTTCGAGGGCCGGCAGATCCCGACCGCGACGACGCCGTTCGAGAGCACCGCGCGACCGTTCCAGTTCGAGAACTTCGGCCGGCCTAACCAGTTCCTGTACTCGCAACTGACGACGTTCTCGTTCGACCTGTTCCACGGCGACACGGCGGCGTTCAAGCCGATGGACTGGCGGGTGAAGGTGACGCCGGCGTTCAACGTCAACTTCATCGACGTGGACGAGTTGGCCGTCGTCAGCCCGGACGTGCGGAAGGGGACGCAGCGGGGCCGGACGTGGGCGACGCTCCAGGAAGGGTTCGGCGAAGTGAAGCTGGCGGACATCAGCTCGGAGTACGACTTCGTGTCGCTGCGGGCCGGGATTCAGCCGTTCAGCTCGGACTTCCGCGGGTTCATCTTTAGCGACGTGAACCGGGCCGTCCGCCTGTTCGGGACGCGGAACGGGAACCGGGACCAGTTCAACCTCGCGTTTTTCCGGCAACTGGAGAAGGAGACGAACAGCGGCCTCAACACGTTCGAGGACCGGGACCAGAACGTCCTGATCGCGAACTACTACCGGCAGGACTTCGGGTTCCCCGGCTACACGTTCCAGACGAGCGTGCATTACAACAACGACGGCCCGGACAACCTGCTGGACCGCAACCGGTTCCGCGTCCGCCCGGACGCGGTCGGGATCGCGCAGCCGCACCGGGTCGAGGTCGCGTACCTCGGGTTCGCGGGGGACGGGCACATCGACCGGTTCAACGTGTCGCACGCGTTCTACTGGGCCGTCGGCCGGGACAGCAACAACTCGCTGGCCGGGAAGCCGCAGTCGATCAGCGCGCAGATGGCCGCGCTGGAGCTGTCCTACGACCGGGACTGGGCGCGGTTCCGCGTGTCCGGCCTGTGGGCGTCCGGCGACAACAACATCTCCAACGGCCGCGCGACCGGGTTCGACAGCATCCTGGACAACACCGTGTTCGCCGGGGAGAACAGCTTCTACAACCGGCAGAACATCCCGCTATTCGGGGTGCAGTTGGTGCAGCGGAACAGCCTGTTCAACGGCCTCCGATCGAGCAAGATTCAAGGGCAGACGAACTTCGTGAACCCCGGCCTGGAGCTGTTGAACTTCGGGTTCGACGCCGACATCACGCCGCGGTTCCGGGTCGTGAACAACGTGAACTTCCTCTGGTTCAACAAGACGGCGGTGCTGGAGCAGTTCGTCTATCAGCGGAAGATCGACCGCGACATCGGCACGGACTTCAGCACGTCGGTCGAGTACCGGCCGATCCTAAACAACAACGTCATCATCCTCGGCGGCGTCTCGGCGCTCGTGCCGGGCGGCGGGTTCCGGCAGCTCTACAACCGGCAGTTCGGCAGCGTCAACACGCTCGGCTCGGCGTTCCTCGAAGTGGTGCTGACGTACTAAACCGGCGACCGCGCCCGGCGGCGGATATGATGACCTCCGACTTCGGCCCGGACTCGGAGGTTTTTTCGTTTCCCCCCTCCGCCGGTGTCACGATGACCGCTCCCGCGAACGTCCTCGTTGTGAACGCCGGGTCGTCCACGGTAAAGTTCGCCTTGTTCGAGTCGGCGAAGCGTGTGATCTCGGACACGATCCAACGTGCGAAGGGCGACTCCGGCTCCGACGAACTGATGCGAAAACTGACCGGCAGACGGGTCGATGCGGTGGGCCATCGCGTCGTCCACGGAGGGGCGAAGTTCACCACGCCCGTCATCGTGACGCCGGACGTGCTGGCCGAGATCGAGTCGCTGTCGGCCCTCGCGCCGTTGCACAACCCGCCGGCCGTCGAGTTGATCCGCACGGCAACGCGGGCGTGGCCCGGCGTGCCGCAGGTCGCGTGCTTCGACACGGCGTTCCACGCCACGCTGCCGCGGGTCGAGCAGACGTTCGGCATCCCGCGGCGGTTCTTCGACCAGGGCGTCCGCCGCTACGGGTTCCACGGCCTCTCCTACGAGTTCGTCGCCGGCCAACTCCCGCGCGTTTCGGAGCGGGCCGCGAGCGGCAGGACGGTCGTGTGTCACCTCGGCAACGGCGCGAGCCTCTGTGGGATGCGCGAAGGAAAAAGTCAGACGACGACGATGGGGTTCACGCCGCTCGACGGCCTGCTGATGGCGACCCGGCCCGGCCGCCTCGACCCCGGCGTGGTGCTGCATCTGTTGAAGACGGGTCTGTCCGTCGAGCAGGTCGAGAACGTCCTCGAACACGAATCCGGGTTGCTCGGTGTGTCGGGAGTTTCACCCGACATCCGCAAGTTGCTCGCGTCGTCCACCCCAGTCGCGGCGGAAGCCGTCGGGTTGTTCTGCCACGTCGTTGCGAAGGAAATCGCGTCCGCCGCGGCGGTCCTAGGCGGTCTCGACGCGCTCGTCTTCACAGCGGGCATTGGCGAGAACTCGCCCGCCGTTCGGCACTCCGTCTGCGAGCAACTCGGCTGGCTCGGCGTGAAACTCGATGAGAGCCAGAACGAACAGCACGCCGACCGGTTGCACGATTCCACGAGCGCCGTCGAAGTCTACCGCCTCGCGACGGACGAGGAGTCGGTCATCGCCCGTCACACCGCCACCCTGCTGGGAGGAACGACGCCATGAGCGGCCCGCTGTCGAACGACGAGCTGACGAAGCTGGACGCCTACTGGCGGGCGGCGAACTACCTGTCCGTCGGGCAAATCTACCTCTTCGACAACCCGCTGCTCCGCGAGCCGCTGACCCGCGACCACGTCAAGCCGCGGCTGCTCGGCCACTGGGGCACGACGCCGGGGCTGAACTTCGTCTACGCGCACCTCAACCGGGTCATCAAACGGGACGACCTTAACGTCCTCTACATTTGCGGCCCCGGCCACGGCGGGCCGGGGATGGTCGCGAACACGTACCTCGAAGGGACGTACACCGAGGTCTACCCCGAGGTGACGCAGGACGCGGCCGGGATGAAGCGGCTGTTCAAGCAGTTCAGCTTCCCCGGCGGCATCCCGTCGCACGCCGCCCCGGAGACGCCGGGCTCCATCCACGAAGGGGGCGAACTCGGGTACGCCCTGTCGCACGCGTTCGGGGCCGTCTTCGACAACCCGGACCTGATCGGCGCGGCCGTCGTCGGCGACGGGGAGGCGGAGACCGGCCCGCTCGCGACCGGCTGGCACGGGAACAAGTTCCTCAACCCGGTCCGCGACGGTTCGGTGCTGCCGATCCTTCACCTCAACGGGTACAAGATCGCGAACCCGACGCTGATGTCCCTGATGCCGCACGACGAGTTGAAGGCGCTGCTCGTCGGGTATGGGTACGAGCCGCACTTCGTCGAAGGGTCCGATCCGACGACGATGCACCAACTCATGGCCGCCACGATGGACGCCGTCGTGAAGCGCATCCGCGACATTTGGAATGAGGCCCGCACCAAGGGGTTCAACGGTCGCCCGCGGTGGCCGATGATCGTGCTGCGGTCGCCGAAGGGCTGGACGTGCCCGCACGAGATCGACGGCAAGGTCGTCGAGGATTCGTGGCGGTCGCACCAGGTCCCGATGGGCGACGCCCGCAAGCCGGACCACGTCAAGGTTCTCGAAGGGTGGATGAAGTCGTACCGGCCGGACGAACTGTTCGACGAAAAGGGGCGGTTGAAGCCGGAGCTGTCGGCCCTCGCGCCGACCGGCGACCGGCGGATGGGGGCGAACCCGCACGCCAACGGCGGGTTGCTGCTGAAGGAACTGAAGCTCCCGAACTTCCGCGACTACGCCGTCGCCGTACCGGAACCAGGCGCGCCCGAGGTCGAGGCGACGCGGGTGCAGGGGAAGTTCATCCGCGACGTGATGAAGCTGAACCTGTACGCGAAGAACTTCCGCGTCGTCAGCCCGGACGAGAACGCGTCGAACCGTTGGCAGGACGTGTTCGAGGTGACGAAGCGGTGCTACGTCGATCCGGTCCCGGCGAACGCCGAGCAGACCTCGCCGGACGGCCGCGTGCTGGAAGTCCTGAGCGAGCACCAGTGCCAGGGGTGGCTGGAGGGCTACCTGCTCACCGGCCGGCACGGGTTTTTCAACTGCTACGAGGCGTTCATCCACATCGTCGATAGCATGTTCAACCAGCACGCGAAGTGGCTGAAGGTGTGCAACCACATCCCGTGGCGGAAGCCGATCGCGTCGCTGAACTACCTGCTCACGTCGCACGTCTGGCGGCAGGACCACAACGGGTTCAGCCACCAGGACCCCGGCTTCCTCGACCACGTCGTCAACAAGAAGGCGAGCGTCATCCGCGTCTACCTGCCGCCGGACGCCAACACGCTGCTCAGCGTGACCGACCACTGCCTTCGGACGAAGAACTACGTGAACGTGATCGTCGCCGGGAAGCAGTCGGCCCCGCAGTGGCTCGACATGGCCGCGGCCGAGAAGCACTGCGCCGCCGGCCTCGGCGTCTGGGAGTGGGCGAGCAATGACGCCGGCAAGCCGGACGTGGTCCTCGGCTGCTGCGGCGACGTGCCGACGCTGGAGACGCTCGCGGCCGCCGAGTTCCTCCGCGAGCACCTGCCGGACCTGCGGGTGCGCGTCGTGAATGTGGTCGATTTGATGAAACTTCAGTCGGCCAGCGAACACCCGCACGGGCTGAGTGACGACGGGTTCGACGCGCTGTTCACGACGACCGCGCCGATCATCTTCGCGTTCCACGGCTACCCGTGGCTCATCCACCGGCTGACGTACCGCCGCCGCGGGCACGGCAACCTACACGTCCGCGGGTACAAGGAGGAAGGCACGACCACGACGCCGTTCGACATGGTCGTGATGAACGACCTGGACCGGTTCAAGCTGGCGCTCGACGTGATCGACCGCGTCCCCGGCCTGGCGGCGAAGGCGGGGCCGGTGGCGGAGTTGCTCCGCGAGAAGCGGGCGGCGCACGAGGCGTACATCGCCGACGCCGGCGAGGACATGCCCGAAATCCGCGACTGGAAGTGGCGGGGGTAATCGCCCTGACTTCCGAAGTCCGGCTTCGACTTCGGAAGTCGATCCCGCTCAGGCGCTTTCCCCTCGTTAGCAACCGCCTCTCCTTCCGCTTCGACTTCCGAAGTCGAAGCCGGACTTCGGAAGTCAGGTACGTCTCGTCCGCAACCGCTCGAACGCCGCCTTCCCCTGCTCGATCGCCGCGTCGTTTCCCTCGATAGACGGCGGCGTACCGGCCCGCGGGTAGACCGGCCGCCGCTGTTGCGGGTACGCTTCCGTTCGCAGGTGGCTCATCATGTGGTGGCCGGCCCGCCGCTCCCGCTCGGCCCTCAGCGCGTCGATGTCGATCCCCGCGACGACGATCTTTTCCCCCGGCCCCGGATCGGCTTGCGCGAGAATGCGGCCGTCGAAATCGACAATCATGCTGCCGCCCGGCCACGAGAACGGCGGGTAGTTGTCGGCGCTCGCGGCCTGGTTCGCGGCCACGACGTAGGCCATGTTCTCCAGCGCCCGGCAGCGGTTCACCACCGTCCACCAGTCCATCGGCGGCGTCGCCCCCCACGGGTCCATGTACGCCGACACGCGGACCAGCACCTCCGCCCCGTTGAGCGTCAGCTCCCGCAGCACCTCCGGGAACAGCCAGTCGTAGCAGATGGCCGCGCCGATCCGCCCGATCTCCGTGTCCGCGACCGGGAACAGCGGGTCCGGGAAGTCCGCGAGGTCGTGCGGGCTGGTGTGGACCTCCCACGGAATCCACGGGTTCACTTTCCGGTACTTGTAGAGCAAGCCGTCCGGCGAAATCAGGCAGGTCGTGTTGAACACGTGGCCGGGGAACCGCGTATTGGACTCGAGGAAGCTGCCGGTCTGGATGAAGACGCCGTGTTCCTTGCAAAACTCGTGGTACCGGTCGGTGTGTTCGTTCGGGACCGGCACGGCGAGCTTGTCGTGTAGCTCCTCGGCCGTCAGGTAGACCGGGGCGGCGTGGCCGAACTCCGGGAAGGCGATGAGCCGCACGTCGCCGAACGGCCGGTAGCCGAGGACGGCCCGCTCGGCCATCGTGAGCATGTGCGACGTGCGGGTCGCGATCTCCGACCGGTGGGTCGGGTTCGGTTGGTCGAGCTGGCACGCGGCGGCGAGGTAGCGACGGGGGGACGGCATGGCGGTTCCTGAGAAAATGATGATTGACTGTCCTACGCCGGGGGTTACCATCTAGATCGTAGGCTCGACTCGCAAGGCCATGACTCACGCGCTCTCCAACCTGGGTCGGTTCGCGGTCGCGACGGTTCTCGTCGCGGCGTGGGCGTTCGCGTCCCCCGGCGTCGCGACGGCCGGGTGCGGCGAGCCGATGCTGACGCTGAGCCACGCCGCGCCGGACGACGCGGACCCGGTCGCCCCGAAGCCGTGTCACGGCCCAAATTGTTCGGCTTCTCCTGCCCCGACCGATCTACCCCCCTCGGCCCCATCCGGTCCCGCTCCGTCGTCTCAAGAGTGGGCGGCGGCCGTCGCGCCGTTCCTCATGAACCTGACCCGCGACTTCACCTCGGCCATTCCCGACTCGTTCGGCGAGCCTGTCGCTTCGCCATCACTTCCGTTCCACCCGCCGCGGTCCCGCTAACGCCCCTCGATTCTTCGCAAAGGCTCGGCCGTGCGTCGTGGTGGAACCCGTTCCGTCCCGGCGACTACGAGTAATTCATCCGGCCGCGCCGCCGCGGAATTGAGATAATACCCGTGCGCGTTCGCGCCATCCTCATCCTTTCCTCGTCCGAAGTGTTCCCATGAGCCTCCCCAACAACCCGGACCAGCCGGCGGTCGCGGCCCGACCGAAGCGGCCGAAGTGGGTCCCGCCCGAGACGCTGACGCCCGCCCTGTGGGTGCTGCTGTTCCTGGTGTTCTCCGCCGTCGCCGTCCTCGGCGCGAGCGGGGCGTACCTCGGGTCCGTCAGCCTGCTCGACTGGGTCAACCGCGCCCGCGGCGTCACCTACTCGACGACGTTCACCCTCTGGATGTTCCTCGCCCACGGCATCGTCGGCGTCCTCGTCCTCGTCCCGTTCGTGGTCTTCGGCGTGTGGCACTTCAAGAAGGGGAGCAAGCTGTCGAACAAGGCCGCCATCCGCCGCGGCCTCTGGCTGTTCGCCCTCGGCCTCGTCATCGGCGTCACCGGGTTGGCCCTGTTCCAGTTCGAGGGGCTGCCGCAGCTCGCCACCGGCACGCTCCCGCGGTCGGTCGTGTACTGGCTGCACGTCGTCGTCCCGGTCGCGTCCGTGTTCGTCTACGTCGCCCACCGCCGCAAGGGCCCGGCGATCCGGTGGAAGTACGCGAAAATGTGGGGCCTCGGCGTCGCCGCGTTCGTCGGCGGGATGACGGTCCTCCACAGCATGACGCCACAGCGGTGGTTCGCGGAAGGGCCGAAGGACGGCGAGAAGTACTTCCACCCGTCGTCCGCCCGCACCGCCGACGGCAAGTTCATCCCGGCCGACCTGCTGATGAGCGACACGTACTGCATGCAGTGCCACCAGGAGATTTACAACGACCACCTGCACTCCGCGCACAAGTTCAGCTCGTTCAACAACCCGGCGTACTTGGCGAGCGTGAAGGAAACACGCGACTACGCCCAGCTCCGCGACGGCAACGTCCAGGCCAGCCGGTGGTGCGCCGGCTGCCACGACCCGGCCCCGTTCTTCAGCGGCGCGTTCGACGACCCGAAGTTCGACATGGCCAACCACCCGACGGCCCACGCCGGGGTCACCTGCGTGTCGTGCCACGCCATCACCCACGTCCACGACACGACCGGCAACGGCGCGTACACGATCGAAGCGTCCAACCACTACCCGTTCGCGTTCAGCTCTAATTCGACGATGCGGGCGCTCAGCAACCAGATGATTAAGGCGAAGCCGGACGTTCACAAGAAGACGTTCCTGAAGTCGTTCCACAAGTCGGCCGACTTCTGCTCGACGTGCCACAAGGTGTCGCTGCCGGCGGAGCTGAACCACTACAAGGACTTCCTCCGCGGGCAGAACCACCACGACTCGTACCACCTGAGCGGCGCGTCCGGCCGCGGCGCGCGGAGCTTCTACTACCCGGCGAAGGCGTTCGAGAACTGCGCGTCCTGCCACATGAACTTGAAGGAAGTCGTGGACATCGCCACGAACTTCGGGGCGAAGGACTTCGACGGCAGCGGGAAGCCGAAGAACCACAACCACCTCTTCCCGGCCGCGAACACCGGCCTGCCGACGATTCTGAAGGACGACCCGCGGTACAAGGAGTTGACCCCCGGCCTCGACAAGGCGATCAAAGAGCACACCGACTTCCTCACCGGCGTGGACCCAGACGGGAAGGACAAGCGGCTCCGCATCGACCTGTTCGGCCTCAAGCCCGGCGTCACGACCGAGGCGGACAAGCTGCAGGTCATCCGCCCGACGCTGCCGGTGCTGGAGCCAGGGCAGACGTACACGGTCGAAGCCGTGATCCGCACGCTCGTGATCGGCCACCACTTCAGCCAGGGGACGGTGGACTCGAACGAAATCTGGGTGGACTTCCGCGCGACCGCGAACGGCAAGGAAATCGCCCGCAGCGGCGGCATGGCCGGACCGGACGACACCGGCGAGGTGGACCGGTGGGCGCACTACGTCAACGTCCACATGCTCGACCGCAACGGGAACCGCATCAACCGCCGCAACCCGCAGGACATCTTCACGCCGTTCTACGACAAGCAAATCCCGCCGGGGGCGGCGAACGTCGTCCGCTATAGGCTCGACGTGCCGAAGGACGTGGCCGGCCCGGTCGAGCTTTCGATCCGTGTGCGGTACCGGAAGTTCGACCAGGAGTACATGGACTACGTGTCGAAGCAGATCGGCCGGCCGATGCCGACGCTGCCCATCGTGGACATGTGTGCGGACAAGGTGACGCTACCGGTGAAGGGCGTCGCGGAGAAAGTTCCGGAGCAAACGTCGCCGATCAAGGCCGGGTGGCAGCGGTGGAACGACTACGGCATCGCGCATCTCATCGAGGGCGGGGCCGGCAACAAGCGGGGCCACTTCCGCCAGGCGGAGGCCGCGTTCCAGAAGCTGGTGACGCTGAACATCCCGGAGGCCACCGGCAACGGGCACATGAACCTCGCCCGCGTCTACATCGACGAGGGCCGCCTCGACGAGGCGGCGAAGCAGCTCGACCTCGCCGGGAAGGTCGAGCCGGCCGTGCCGTGGTGGACGCGGGCGTGGCTGAACGCCGTCGTCAACAGCGAGAACGCGACGAAGCCGGAGGACCTCGACAAGGCCATCGCCGACCTGGAGCGGATCGTCAACCGGTTCAACCAGCCGACCGACCGCGGGTTCGACTTCACCCAGGACTACGTGATCTGGAACCTGCTCGCGAACCGCCTGTTCAAGCGGCGGCAGTTCGAGGCCGAGGGGTCCGACGCGTACCGGCGGTTCGTCGAGCGGTCGATCGAGGCGGCCGAGCAGGTGCTGAAGTACGAGAGCGAGGACGTGCAGGCCCACGACCAGTTGAAGCAGTCGTTCGACGCCCTCGCGTCCGAGAAGGGCATCCCGACGCTGACGCTCGATAAGTTGCCGACGATCCACGACGTGTCCTACGCGGCCCTCGGCCTGACGGACGCGAACGCGGCCAAGGCCCACCGCCTCACGTCCGCGCGGATGCTGCTGCTGAGCCTCCAGGAGGCGAGCAAGCTGCCGCCGAACCTCGACTCGCCGAAGCTCCCGGCGATGCGGGCGCTGTACAAGTCGATCCGCCCGGCGTTCGACACGCCGGACCCGGAGTTGAAGGCGGCGGCGGCCGCGGTGCTGTCGGCCATGCACCGCGAGTTCCACCTGATCTACAAGCCGGACGAGATCGCCCGCTCGACGGCCCGGCAAATCTACGGCCAGAAGAACCCGGCCGCGAACTACGCCGCGCGGGATCGGGTCATCTACCCGACCACGGCCGCGCACCGCGACAAGATTCTCAAGACCGGCGAACTGCAATAATCCTCCTCCCCAGGGTTCATCATGCGTGCGGTTCTGATCCTCGCTCTCGTCGCCCTGCTCGGGGTCGGCGGGTTCTTCGCGTACCGGCACTTCACCGCCGCCCCGGTCCCGTACAAGGACCCGGAGATCGGCCAGTCCACGGCCCGCGAGAAGCGGGACGTGCCGGAGGTGAAGTTTACGGACGTGACGACGGCGGCCGGCATCGCGTTCAAGCACGAGAACGGGATGACCGGCAGCAAGCTCCTGCCCGAGACGATGGGCGGCGGCGTGGCCGTCATCGACTTCGACAACGACGGCAAGCAAGACCTCTTCTTCGTCAACTCCTGCCCGTGGCCCGGCCACGAGGCCGACAACCCGAAGGCCCTGCCGAAGCTCTACCGCAACAAGGGGGACGGCACGTTCGAGGACGTGGGCGAGCGGATGGGGTTCACGACGCCGATGTACGGCATGGGGCCGGCCGTCGGCGACTTCGACAACGACGGTTACCCGGACCTGTTCGTCAGTTGCGTCGGCAAGCACCACCTGTTCCACAACGACGGCGGCAAGAAGTTCACGGACGTGACGGCCGCGGCCGGGGTCGGCGGCGGTGGGGAACTGCCGAAGGCGTCGTGGGCCGAGTTCCTGAAGTGGGACAGGCCGATCCCGTTCGGCGCGAGCGCGACGTTCGTGGACTACGACGGCGACGGCAAGCTCGACCTGTTCGTCTGTTCCTACGTCTCGTGGTCGCCGGTCGCGGACTTCAGCATCAACAGCACGGCCACCGGCGTGACGCGCTCCTTCAACCAGCCGCGAGACTACAACGGCAGCCAGTGTTGGCTCTTCCGCAACTTCGATGGGAAGAAATTCTCAGACGTGTCCCAACAAGCCGGCGTTCAGGTGACGGAAGCCGAGGGGCTAAACCGCAACGACCGCGTGCGGAACGTGGCGAAGTCGCTCGGAGTGATTGCGTTCGACGCGGACAACGACGGCTGGCCGGACCTGATGGTCGCGAACGACACGGTCCGCAACTTCTTCTTCCACAACCAGCCCGGCCCGGACGGGACGCGGGCGTTCAAGGAGGTCGGCGTCCTGCTGAACGCCGCCTACCCGGACGACGGCCGGCCCCGCGGCGGCATGGGCATCGACTGCGGCGAGTACCGGCCGGGCAAGTCCGCCGTCGTCGTCGCGAACTTCGCGCAGGAGCCGGTGACGTTCCTGCACCGCACGCTGAAGGAAGAAGGACTTCGGTTCTCCGACACGTCGCTGCCGGTCGGCCTGTCCGCGCCGAGCCGCCAGCCGCTGAAGTTCGGCGCGTTCTTCTTCGACTACGACCTCGACGGCCGCCTCGACCTGTTCCTGGCGAACGGCCACATCGAGCCGGAGATCGCGAAAATCCAGGGCGGCCAGAGCTACCTGCAACCGGCCCAACTGTTCTGGAACACGGGCGAGGACAAGCCGGTGTACGAACCCGTGCCGAGGGAGAAGTGCGGCGACGACCTGTTGAAGCCGCTCGTCGGCCGCGGGTGCGCGTACCTCGACTACGACGGTGACGGAGACCTCGACGTCGCGATCGTCGGCAACGGCGGCGAGGCCCGCCTGTTGCGGAACGACACGAAGCTCGGTCACCATTACGTCCGCCTGCGACTCGAAGGCACGGCCGGGAACCGGTCGGCCATCGGCGCGCGGGTCACCGCCGTGATCGACGGCGTGACGGTCGAGCGGACCGTAGCCGGGGCGCGGGGCTACCTGAGCCAGAGCGAGTTCCCGGTCACGCTCGGCCTCGGCAAGGCGACGAAAGTGGAGAAGGTGACCGTCCGCTGGCCGGGCAAGGACGGCAAGCCGCAGGAGTGGACGAACCTCGCGGCCGACAAGACCCACACCCTCCGCGAAGGGGAGAAGTGACATACATGAATGACCCCTCCCCTCCCCCGCAACGGTCCCGCGCGCCGCTCGTGTTCGGCGGGCTACTCCTTGTATTGTTGATCGTCGGCGGCGTGATCTACTCGCAGTTTCGCGGGACGAAGGCCGAGGACCGCGAGGCGGCGGAGGCCGCGAACGCCCGCGGCATCGGGTTCCTCGAAAAGTACGACGCGAAGGAGTACGGCAAGTCCGGGTTCGAGAATGCCGCCGAGCAGTTCGCCACGGCAATGAAACTCGCCCCGTCGTGGCTAACGCCGAAGATCAACCACGGCATGTCGCTGTTCTTCACCGCCGACGAGAAGAAGATCGACCAGGCCATCGACGTGTTCAAGGCCATCCTGAAGGCCGAACCGCGGAACCCCTACGCGAACCACTGCCTCGGCATCATCTACTTCTACCGAAGCGAGCCGGACGCCGCGAACAAACACTTCAAGGTCGTCACCGAGGTCGATCCGAACGACGCCTATGCGTGGTACTTCTACGGGTTCACACTCCCCGACCGCGAGGACTCGGCCGCGGCGCGGGAGGCGTTCGAGAAGGCCGTCAAGCTGGACCCGTACCTGACGACGGCCCGGTTCTCGCTCGCCGGGCACGCCGCGACCAGCGACCCGAAAGTGCGGGCGCAGATGCAGGACGAGATCACCGCCCTGCGGGCAAACCTGTGGGAGCGGACGGCCGACACGAAGCCGTCGAAACTCGGCCGTTACGGCACGCCCATCGGGATCGACGCGACGGCGAAGCCGCCTCTGCCGCCGCTCCCGGCGTTCGAGCCGACGAACAGCGCCCGCGTGACGCTGGAGCCGAACACGACATGGGCCGCGACCGTCGAGGGCGGGGCGAAGGCCGTCCGCGAGCGGTTCGGTGGCACGATGGTCCGGCTCGACTACGACCGCGACGACAAGCCCGACTTCTTGTTGCTCTCGGCCGTCACTCGAAATGGCAAGCTGGCCGACGTGTTGCTGCACAACGACGGCGGGGAGAAGTTCACAGACGTGACGACGAGCCTCGGCCTCGCCGGGACGGCCAGCCTCGGCGCGTCCGCGGCCGACTTCGACAACTCCGGGACCACGGACTTGATCCTTACGACCGAAACCGGCGTGAAACTGCTCCGCAACGCGGACGGCAAACGGTTCGAGGACGTGACCGCCGCGGCCGGGTTCGACAAGCTGACCGGCCGGTTCCTCGCGGCCGCGTGGCTCGACCTCGACCAGGACGGCGACCTCGACTTGCTACTCGCGAAGCACGAGCAAACGCCGGGCAAGGGCGACGGCGAGGCGGTCGTGTTCCTGAACGTCGGCGAGGCCCCGCCCGCGCCGCCGAACCAGCAACTGCCGCTGACGGTGAAGTTCAAGCGGTTCGAGCACCCGGCGTTCGCCGTGGCCGGCCCGGTCGTCGGGGTCGTCACCGCCGACGTGGAGAACGACGGTGACGTGGACGCGATCGTGCTGGTCGAGAACCAGCCGCCGGTCGTCGTGCTGAACGACCGCCTCTTGCGGTTCCGCCGCGGGGCCGCGATTCATGCCGCCGCGGGCGACTGGACCGGCGGGCTGGTCTTCGACCTGAACGGCGACGAGCAGTCCGACCTCGCGCTGCTCTCCGGCAAGGCGAAGCCGGCGGTGTACGCCTCGACCGCCGACCACGTCGGCAACGACACGGCCGGCCGGTTCGCGGCTTCCGACACGGATTCGCCCGCACTCTTACAAGCTCAAGCCATCGACCTCGACCACGACGGCCGGACCGACCTCGTCGGCTTGTCGGCCGAGCGGAAGCCGGTCCTGCTCCGCAACGACGGCACGCTGAAGGTTGCGAGCATCGTGGACGTGCCGGACGCCCTTGCCGTGGCCGCGTGCGACATAGACCGCGACTGCCACAACGACCTCGTCGTGTGGTCCGCGAAGGACGGGCTGCACGTCTACCGCAACCAGGGGACCGCGAACCGCGGGTTCCGCCTGCAACTCTCCGGCAAGCGGGACAAGGAGGCGGCCCGCACGAACCACGACGCCGTCGGCGCGAAGGTGACGGCGTACACCGGCCGCGTCCACACGCTGATCGAGAACACGACGCTGACCGCCGGCCTCGGCCAGTCGCGGCTGCCGCTGGAGTTCGGGATCGGGAAGACGGACAAGGCCCACGCCATCCGCATCGCGTGGCCGGACGTTGTGCCGCAGGCGGAGGTCGATGTCGCGACGTGCGCCACCCTTCGCGTGCCGGAGACTGACCGGCGGCCGTCGTCGTGCCCGGTGCTGTTCACCTGGGACGGCACGAAATTTCGGTACGTGACGGACATCCTCGGCGCCGGGTCGATGGGCGAACTCGGCGCGGACGGCAGTACCCGCCCGCCGCGACCGGAGGAGAGTGTCAAGATCGAGCCGGACCAACTGGCGATGAATAACGGCCGGTACGTGCTGAAGCTCGCCGAGCCGATGGACGAGTTGATGTACCTCGACCACCTGCGGCTCGACGTGGTGGACCACCCGGCCGAGACGGTCGTGTTCCCGGACGAGCGGTTCGCGACCGCCGACCCTCAGCCGACGCAGCAGGTGCTGGCGTTCCGCCGCCGGCTTTCGCCGGTCGCGACCGTCGATCACCGCGGGCGGGACGTGACGGCCGTGTTGACCGCCCGCGACGGCAAAACGGCCGACGGGTTCCGTAAGCGCGGGTGGCACGGGTTCGCGGAAGAGCACTTCGTCGAACTCGACTTCGGCAATCAACTGGCGAACTTGCCGGCCGACGCGCCGCTGCATCTCGTACTCGCCGGGTGGACCGACTACGCCTACCCGGAGACGATCTTCGGCGCGGCCCAGGCCGGCGTGCCGATGAAGCCGCCGGTGCTGGAGAAGTGGGCGGCCGGAACGTGGCAGGTGGTTGGCGACATCGGGTTCCCGGCCGGGCTGCCGCGGGTGATGACTTCGCCGGTGACGGGCCTCGCCGGGGCGAAGGCGTGCCGCCTTCGCATCCGCACGAACATGCACGTCTACTGGGACAAGGTCGAACTGGCCGTCGCGGAACCCGCGTCGCCGATCCACCCACTGCCGGTGACGGCCGCGAAACTCGACCGCCGCGGGTTCGCGAAGGAAGTCTTCCCGACCGGCAAGTCGCCGGCCGAGTACGACGACGTGATTCTCGAACCGGTCGCGTTCACCCGCTGGCGCGGCAAGCTCACGCGGCTCGGCGACGTGACGGAACTGCTCACGTCCCTCGACGACCGGTTCGCGATCTGCGGCCCCGGCGACGAGGTCGTAATCGAGTTCGACGCGGCGAAGCTGCCGCCGGTCCCGGCCGGGCACGTCCGGTCGTTCGTGCTGCGGTCGCACGGGTACTGCAAGGACGCGGCCCCGTTCACGGCGACGTTCGGCGAGGTCGGCCCGCTGCCGTTCCGCGCGATGGCGAGCTACCCGGACGGGGCGCGGGGCAAGACCCCGCCGCACCATCTCGAGTACGACCGCGCCTGGAACACCCGCCCGGTCGGCACGCGATGACGGCCTACGACGTGCTAATCGTCGGTGCGGGCCTCGCCGGGACGACGCTCGCGTGGGAACTACGGTGGCGCGGGCTTGCGGTCCAAGTCATCGACCGCGACGAGCCGGTCACGGCGTCGAAGATCGCGGCCGGGCTTCTCACGCCGGTCACGGGCAAGCGGCTGGCCCCGGCGTGGCGGTACGCCGAGTTCCTGGCCGCGGCCGAGCCGTACTACCGCCGCGTCGAGCAGGAGGCGAACGCCGACCTCTTTTCGCGACGGCCCGCGGTGCGGCTCTATCAGTCAGAAGTGGAGCGCGTGCGGTTCGAGAAAAAGCGGTCGGCGATGGAAACCGTCCGCGACCCGTCGCCGCCGCTGGCGGACAGCCAGTTCGATCAGCCGCATGGCGGGTTCGAGATGACGGACGCGGCCCGCATCCGCGTCGCGGACTACCTCCGGTTGTCGCGAGTCGCGTTCGCGGACCGCTTCCAAGTCGCTTCGATCACGGCCGAAGATTTACGGATTAGTGACGATGAAGTAACCGTTCCGAGGCTCGACCTGCGGGTGAAGTTCGTCGTCTTCTGTCAGGGGTTCTGGATGCGCGAGAACCCGTTGTTCCGTGGCGTGCAATTCGTCCCGGCGAAGGGCGAAATCCTCACCCTCCGCGTGCCGGGGCTGACCGAGGACCGCGTCGTCAACCGCGGCGTGTGGCTGCTCCCGCTCGGCGGCGGGCTGTTCCGCGCGGGGGCGACCTACGACCGGGACCGCCTCGACCACGCGCCGACGGCCGCGGGTCGGGACGAAATCTGCTCCCGGCTCCGCGCGTTCCTCCGACTCGCCTTTGAAGTGATCGACCACGTCGCGGCGGTGCGGCCGGTCGTGGACGAGCGAAAGCCGGTCCTCGGCTTCCTGCCGGACCGCCCGCGGGTCGGCGTGTTCAACGGCCTCAGTTCCAAGGGGGCGCTCATGGCCCCGTTCTTCGCCCGCCAGTTGGCCGACGCGATTCAGGGCGTTGGGGCGATCGAGCCGCACGTCGAGCTGCGATCCTTCCTGGGCCGCTGACATGGCCGCTTTCACGGAGCTGGCCCACGAAACCGTTCGCGAACACCTTCGGACCGGTGACGTGGTCATCGACGCGACCGTCGGCAACGGGCACGACACGGCGTTCCTCGCGCGGCTCGTCGGGCCGACGGGTCGGGTCTTCGGGTTCGACGTTCAAGCGGAAGCGATTCGACGGGTCGGGGCAGTTTCGCGCGTGAACGTCACACTCATTCAAGGCGATCACGCGCGGATGACGGAATTGCTTCCGCGTGAAGTGATTGGCGGCGTCGCGGCCGTGATGTTCAACCTCGGCTACCTGCCCGGCGGCGACAAGGTGGTGACGACGACAACGGCCTCCACTCTCGCGGCGCTCGACGCCGCGTGGTCGGCCCTTCGCAACGGCGGCGTACTCACCGTCGTCGCCTATCGCGGCCACCCCGGCGGCCTCGCGGAAGCGGACGCCGTCCGCGACCACCTTCGCCGGCACGGCGTCGCAGAAACGCCCGCCTCGTCGTCGCCCGTGTCGCCGGTGCTGTTCGTCGCACGGAAGGCTACGTCTTGAGCGTCTCGACGGCCCCGTGGTTGGCCGCGCTCTTGTTCGCCGCCTCGATGAACGCCACGATCTCCAGCGTCACCGCCACGTCGATCGGCGGCTTCCCGGTCGCGAACGTCTCGACGACCTTCTTCAACAGCTCTCGGTAGATGACGCCCGTGCCGACGTTCGACGTGAACGACCCCTTCTCCGCGAACGCCGTGAAGCTGTAGGAGCCGCCGCCGGCGCGGTTGCCGCGGACGGTCGCGACGCGGCCGTCCTTCCACGTCCCGGTCGCCACGTCCACGTCCTTCTGGTGGGCGCAGGTGACCCGCTCGCACCCCGGCCCCATGAGCGTGTACAGCACCTCGACGGCGTGGATGCCGTAGTGGAACAGGCCGGGGTTCCGCTCGTGAAGCGACGCCGGGCCGGACGAGAAGCAGCCGAGGATTTTCCCGTGCTTCGGGTCGTTGACGTAGTTCACGACCTCCGCCGCGTACCGCAGCGACGACGAGCTGAACAGCGCGACCTTCTTCTTCGCCGCCAGGTCGATCATCTTCTTCGCGTCCTCGACGGAGCACGCGAACGGCTTGTCCACGAAGCACGGCAGCCCGGCCTCCAGGAACGGCTTCGCCCGCTCCCAGTGGACCGACCCGTCCACCGCCTCGATCAGCATCGCGTCCACCTTGCCGATCATGTCTTCCGGCTTCTCGACGAGCGGAACCTCGTACTTCTTCATCTTCTCCGTGTACTCGGGGATGCGCTCCGGCGACAACTTCGACTCGCCGGGGCAACCGACGACGACCTTCGCCCCCGCGACCCATTGCTCTTGCGCGATGTCGATGTGGTTCAGCCGCTTGGTGAACTCGACGGCGTGGGACGTGTCGAAGTCGAGGATGCCGAGGCGGATCATGGTCACTCCTTGCGAAGGGCGGCGAGCAGCGGGACGCGGGCCGCGCCGCGGGTGGCGAGCCAGACCACGATGATACCCACGGCGAAGACGGCGACCAACAAAATGCCGCCGCCGACCCACGGCAAACGCCCGCCGAGCGCGAGGTGCGGCAGCACGGAGACGATGGCCGCGACGAGGCCGAGGGCGACGCCCAGGGCGAGGAGGACGAGATTCTCGCGGAGGACGAGCGACCGGACGGTCGCCGGGGTGTAGCCGAACGCCCGCAGGAGCGCGAGTTCGCCGATGCGTTCCCACACGCCGCGAAGGATGACGACGGCGAGGCCGAGCAGGCCGAGCAACAGGCCGAGGCCGCCGAGGAGTTGGAACGTGGTCAGGTACGTGCCGACGACGGCCTGGAACGCCGCCACCCGCTCGCGGCTCGGCGTCACGGCCGCGCCGCTGCCCGCGAGGCCGGCGGTGAGCAACTTCGCCACCGCGTCCGCGTCCTCCGGTTTCGTGTCGATCAGGAACATGCGGAAGCCTTCCTCGCGCGGGTGGAGCTTCCGCAGATACTCGTCGGCCATGACGAGTTCGCTCTGGAAGACGCTGTCCTGGAACGTGCCGACAATCCGGCACGTCACGAGTAGACCTGATTCGTCGGCCACGTCCACCGTTCCGCCGACGCTCGTTTTGAGCATCCACATGACCGTGTTCTGTTCCGCGAACACCGGGACCGCGCCGTCCGGTTGCGGCTTCTTGAGAAGCACCCACGGGTTCGGGCCGTCGTGCGATTCCGTCATCATGAATCGGAACCCGCCGCGTTCGATCAGGTCGTCCGGCACGCCGACGAGCCGCGGCCGGCCGGCCTGGTAGAGGTTCAGACAGCTCGCGTCGTCGCCGCGGACGACGCGGAGCGGCACACCGGCGGTGATCGCCTTCAGCTTCGCCTGCGCGTCGGCGAGGAGCGTGTTCTTGTCCGCACCCCCCTTCTCGGCCTGCCGCTGAAAGTAGGCGTCGAGGCCGGTCAGCACGTCGTCCTGCCCGGCCCTCTGGTCGAGCCGGTTGAACAGCGGCACGTCGGTTTCGAGCAGCAGGTTGAACCCGCCGCTGCCGCCGTGCTTGTCCGCGAAGTCCCGTTCCGGGTTGCGGCGGAAGCTCTCAACGGCGACGAGCAGGAACGTCGCGGAGCCGATCAGGAACACGGTCAACACGCTGCGGCCGGGGAACCGCCCGGCGTTGCGGACGCCGAGGTCGGCGACCGACTTCGCGAGGGAATGCGTGGCCGTCAACCAGCGGCGGACGAGGATCAGCCCGGCGGCGAACAAGAGGCCGCCGCCCGCGAAGAAGCTGAGGGCGCGGAAGTCAGGGTTCGTCACGAACGCCCCGCCGCAGAGCGCGGCGACGGCGGCGACGAGGCAGCCGACGAGCAGGACTGTGCCCCACGTTCGGCGCGTCGCCGTTTCCGGTTCCTGTACGTCCACCTGTCCACGAAGGAGCGTCGGCGGGGCGACGCGGACCAGCTTCCGCACCGCGAGCCAGATCGTGAGGCCGGTCATCAGCAGGGTCAGCACGAATCCGAGGGCGGCGCTACTTACGGAGGTGTGCGGTTGCAGGAACGTCCGCACCGTCGGGTCGGGCCACAGGTCGGTGATGACCGTGAGCAGCAGCCGTGAGTACAGGACCGCGACGCCGACGCCGACGAGCGCGCCGACGGCGGAGACGATCAGCCCCTCGGCGAGCAGCATCCGCAGCACGGCCCGCGGCGTGTAGCCGGCCGCGAGGAACCCGCCCACGTCCTTCGCCCGGCGCTCGACGTTCAGCCGGAACATCAGGCCGACGAGCAACAGCGCGGAGACGATCAGGAACAGGCTGAACCCGAGGAACAGGCCGCCGAAGTCGGTCCCGCCGCGGCTGGCGGCGAGCAGCCGCTGCCGCACGTCCTCGACGACGATGCCGCCACTCGCGGGCGTGAGCTTCGCCCGCATCGCGGTCGCGAGCTGCCCGGCGGCTTGCACCGGCGTCTGTCCGGCGGCCGGGGCGATGCGCAAAGAGGTCACGTTCCCGAACCGGCTGGTGAACCACTTCTCGCCCGCGGCCCGGTTGAGGTACGCCTTCGGGGTGGTGCGGTAGTCCTTCCAGAATTTGTCGTGAACGTCGTTCGGCCGAATCCGCGTGCGGTCGAACGTGAACGGCGGCTGCCACGTCGCGATGTCGAGCTTGTCCGTGATGCCGGGGAACGGCGGGGTCAGCGTCGGGTCGGCGGCGACGCCGGCGAGCGGGATCGTGCCGCGGAGCGTGAACTCGGCGGTGACGGTTTTCTCCCCGCTCTCCACGTCCGGGGCGAAGAACTTGAGCGTGATCGTGTCGCCCGGCTTCGCGTCGCGGAGCGGCGACTCCGGCCAGTCGGCCAAGACGATCTCGTCGTCGGCGAGCGGCGGGCCGTCCGGTTGGAACGGGCCGAGTGGCGTGGCGGCCGACGGATCGACGGCCGCGACGATCGAGTACGGGATGACCTTCTTGCCGTAGGCGATGTCGATGGCCAGGTACGCGGTCGTGCGCGACGTTCGCAGACCGAGTTCCTTCGCGGCGAACTCGGCGGCGTCCAGCACTGCGGGTTCGAGCAACAGGCGGTCCGATTCGAGCGAGACGTAGGGCAGGTTGCGGTCCGGCACGCGGTTGCCGGTCGGCGGGTCGCGGCGGGTGCGGAGCCGCAAGCCCCAGTCAGGCAGGTCGAGCTTACTTTCGAGGGCCGCGTTCACCGCCGCCGCGTCCGGGCCGAACGCGAAGAGGGCGTTCACGCGGTCCGGGTTGTCCTTGAGGATACGTCGTTGGAGTTGTTCGAGCGGAACGAAGACGTTCAGGACCGGTTCCGGGTTCGGGAGCAGGCCGAAGTCGTTCGCCGGGTGGTCGGGCGGCAGAACCTCGCCGACGGTGAGGTCGAACCCGACCGCGGTGTCGTCCGCGTTGCGATTGCCGAGGATCGACGACCGCGGCACACTGGAGAATTGTTGCACCGAGAGTCGCAACTTGTCGCCGGCCTTCGCGGCACCCTTGTCGGCGACCCGCGACCCGACGACGGCTTTGACGCCGCCCGCGGCCGGCGGCTTCAATCCGAATTGCTCGAACCCGTCCGGCGTGAGGCCGATGACGACGACCCGCGGCACGGTCACAGGTTCGGCGGCCGCTTCGTTCGTGAGCGACCCTTGCAGCACGAGCGCCGGAACCGCCCCTGACTCTTTCCCCGTGGCGGTGCGGATGAGGCGGTTGCCGGTCCAGGCGGCGGTCACGCCGTTGAGCTGCCGCTCGGCCCGCGCCCGCAGGCTGCCGCGGAGCGAGTCGCCGACGAACAGCGCCCCGGCCAGCACGGCCGCGCTCAGGACGGCGGCGAGCAGCACGGCGAGGTTGCCCCGCCAGTGGTACGTTAGGTTCCGCCAGGGGAGGGCGCGAGCGGTAAGCACGTCACGAATCCCCCACAAGGCGGCCATCGTGCATGGCTCCGCGGATCGGGAAGCTTCGCGCCAGCTCCGAACTGTGTGTCACGGCGATTAGCATCGTGCCTTCTTGTTTGTGCAACTCAAGAAGCAACTCGCCGACGGCTTGGGCGTTCTTGCGGTCGAGGTTGCCGGTCGGTTCGTCGGCGAGGACCAGTCGCGGCTTCTGGACGAGCGCCCGCGCGATGGCGACACGCTGCCGCTCTCCGCCGGACAACTCCGCCGGGCGGTGGTCGAGCCGGGCCGCGAGGCCGACGCGGTCGAGCAACTGTCGGGCCGTCGTTTCCAACGCGGCAATGTCGCGATTCGGATTCACGAGCGTCGGAATCAGCACGTTTTCCAGCACGTTGAACTGCGGCAACAGATGGTGGTCCTGGAAGATGAAGCCGATCCGCTCGTTGCGGAACTTCGCGAGGGCGGTGTCGTCCAGCGCGAATGGGTTTTGCCCATCAACATCGATCGTGCCCCGCGTCGGCTTGTCTAGTGTGCCAAGAATGTGCAACAACGTACTCTTGCCGGACCCGGACGGCCCCATGATGGCAATGGCGTCGTTTTCCTTCAAAGAGAAGGTAACACCTTCGATCACGGCGAGTTGCCCGGAACGGGTGGGGTAGTATTTGTGAAGATCGGTGACGGTCAGCGGCATAAGAACCCTCGTCCCGAACCTCCGGTTCGGGATGCGACGCCGCAAACGTCTCGTTTGCGGCGGAGAAGCGGCTGCGGCCGCCGATGTTCGCAAACCAGAGGTTTGCGGCGAGGCGTCCCGAACCGGAGGTTCGGGACGAGAATTTATTTAGAGAACGCCCCCGGCGTCGGCGGCACGTCGGCGGTGAGGGCGAGCGTGCCGAGGCCGTAGAAGGTGTACTCCACGTCGGTCCCCTCGTCCCACAGGCCGCCGTGGAACCCGCCGGTCGGCACCTCGCACGACTCGGCGTAGTCGCGGATCGCGGGCAGGTTCAGCCGGCCGCGGCCGCCGAGCTGGTCGAGCGTCCACGCCCCGGTGAACGTCGAGAGCAAGTCCGCGGCCGGGATGCGGTCGTTCGCGCGGAACCCGCCCTCCATCGGCGTCGGCAATTGGACGAGGAACTCGATCAGCTTCGCCCGCAGGTCGTCGGTCAGCGCGCCGGCGATCTGCAACACGCCGACGCCGGCGGCGGTCGGGTTCGTGCCGCTCCGTTTCATCGGCGCGATCTCGACGAACCCGCCGTCGTCGCGCTGCCGGCCGAGGACGAACTTCACGAGCGAATCGAGGTTCGGAATCTCCCGGTCGAGCAGTTGCAGGCAGAGGGCGACGAGGAAGCTGGTGTACGTGCTACCGCCGGCCGCGCCGGGGACCTTGCCGTACCCGCCGTCGGCGGTGCGGAACGATTCGAGCATCGCACACACGCGGTCCCGCCAGTCCGGCGGTGACTCGGCCAACACGTCCGGCCCGCCGCCGAGCGGCACGAGGTAGCACGACACCAGCAGCGAGAAGAAATCGACCACCCCGGCCGGTTGCGTCAGCTTCGACCGCAGGAAGTTCCCGGCGTTGCCGCACACCTTCTCGTCGAGGGCTTGCAGCACGGCGAGCGAGCGGAGGGCGAACCCGGTGTAGTACAGGTCGCTGCCGCCCTCGCGGCCGGGCCACCCGCCGTCCGGCCGCTGCTTCGTGAGCAAATACTCGGCGTGCCGGGTGCGGACGTCGTCCGGCAACTTCTCGACGCCGTCGATGAGCTGCGCCGTCAGCCGGGTGAGGTACGGTTCCGCGTTCACCTCACGCCTCCAACTTGGCGCGGATTTCGGCGGGGATGTCGAGCGACTCGATGCCGCCGGCGGTCTTGCGGCAGTACACGCCGGACATGCGGCCCTCGGCGACGGGCTGCCCGTCTTTGCTGAACGCGAACCGGTAGCTGACGGACTTCTTCCCGACCTTCTCGACCGTGACGTGGATCGTCACCTCGTCCTCGAACCGCAGCGGCTTCGCGAAGTCGCACGCGGCCGACACGCGGGGGAAGCCGTAGCCCGCGCCGCCGTCGGTCCACGCCACGGACAGCCCGCGGCTGCGGAGGAACGCCGTCTCCGCGACCTCCATGAACCGGAAGAAGTTCGCGAAGTGCATGATCCCGGCCATGTCCGTGTCGCCGAACTCGACCCGGCGGGTGATGCTGAACGGCTCGGCCATCAGGTGTACGTCTCCAGCACGGCGACGGTGTCGCGGGCCATCTGCTCGGCGGTGAAGCGGGAATGCACCGCTTCCCGGCCGCGGCGGCCCATCGCGCGGGCGGCCTCGCGGTCTCGCAGCAGCTCGACCAGCGTTTCCGCGAGCGCCGCCGGGTCGTTCGGCGGGACGAGCTTGCCGCCGCCGGTCGGTTCCAGCAGTTCCGGGAACGACCCGTGCGCCGGCTGCACGACCGGCACGCCGTTGGCCCACGCCTCCAGCACGTACAGGCCCTTCGGTTCACGGTACGTCGTCGGCACGGAAAGGACATCGACGGATTGCAGGAACCGCACCTTCGCCGCGTGGTCCCCGCTCTCCACGTGTTCAAAATGCTCCACCACGCCGGCGGCCGTCAGCTTCTTCACCTGCTCCTCGTAGTAGGCCCGGTTGTTCTCGCCGAGCCAGCCGGACGCCTTCAGCTTCACGTCCGGCGTGCCGGGCGTCTGGCGAATCTTGACGAACGCATCGACGAGGTTGTGGAACCCCTTCTCCGGTGCGATGCGGGCGAAGTAGCCGATGCGGAGCGGGTCGTCGGAGGCCGGCCGTTCGCCGTGGCCCTTGAGGTTGATGCCGGGGTAGACGACGTGCGACGGCAGGTTGACGAGGCCGAGGTAGTCCCGCATGTGGGCCTCGTAGTACCGGCTCGTCGAGAGCGTCGCCGTCGCATCACGGAGGTTCTCGCGGATGAGCTTGATCGCCTCCTCCCGATCCTTCACGGGCAGCGCGTCGAGGAAGATGTCGTCCCCTTGCAGCGTCACCAGGATCGGCACGCCGAGCGCCGCCTTCAACGGCGGGATGATGCCGGACAACAGCGCGTTCGTCAGCAGCACGACTTCCGGCTTCACTTCGTCGCGGAGGTACTCGACGAGCTTCGCCACTTCCTTCTTCTGGAACCCGTGGTCGCCCCGCAGCATCGAGACGGTCAGCGCCCCGAGTTCGGAGTACGGCGTGCGGGCCGCGAACCGGGACACCCACCGCAGCAGCCGCGGGAAGTCGAGCAGTCGGTCCGTCAGCCACGGGGTGTGCCGGAACAGCCACGACTTCTGTTGGAGGTAGACGTTGATGCCGCCGAAGAAGACCCGCTTCTGGCTGCGGTCTTCTTCGTCGGTCGTGATGGGGGTGTACGTCGGGATGAGCAGGGCGTCGTGGCCGAGCTTGTTGAGCGCGCCGACGAGCGTGTTGTCGCGCATGCAACTGCCGCAGTACATGCCCGCCGCCCCGGCCGTGATGAACGCGATCCGCACGCCCCGCCCTCCGCCGTCATCTTACGGACGCTACCCGCCGCCGGGCCGGACCTTACACCGCGGCCGACACGGAATCTTCACCGCCCATTCACGGGAGTCTTACGCCGCGGGTGCGGCCGGGGCCGAGAATTGTAGTAGTGAACGGAGGTACGCCATGCTCGATGCGATCGTCATTTCCGACCTGCACCTCGGCAGCGACAACTGCCAGGCGGAATCGCTCGTGCGGTTCCTCGAAACCGTCCGCTACGGCGACCTGCCGACCCGCCGGTTGATTCTCAACGGCGACGTGTTCGACTCCATCGACTTCCGCCGGCTGAAGAAACATCACTGGAAGGTACTCTCGCTCATCCGCAAGATGTCCGACGAACTGGAAATCGTCTGGATCAACGGCAACCACGACGGCCCGTCCGACGTCGTGTCGCACCTGCTCGGCGTCGAGGTCGTGGACGAGTACGAGATCAGCACCGGCGGCAAGCGGGCGCTGTTCCTGCACGGCCACCGGTTCGACGACTTCATCGAGAAGTATCGCATCACGACGTGGTTCGCGGATTGGGTGTACCGGCTGTTGCAGAAGATCGACCCGACGCACGGGTTCGCGCGGTGGGCGAAGCGGAGCAGCAAGCTGTTCCTCCGCTGCACGGCCAAGATCGAGGGGGAGTCGATCCAGTACGCGGAATCGAAGGCGTGCGACATCGTCTGCTGCGGGCACACCCACGTCGCGACGGCGAACCGCGCCGGCGACGTGTGGTACTTCAACAGCGGGTGCTGGACGGAGAAGCCGTGCCACTACCTGACGGTCGAGAACGGCCGCGTCGAGGTGCGGCTGTTTACCGAGGCGCTCGTGCCGGTGGAGCGGCCTCAGCTCGTCGCGGTCCCGGCGTGAGGGTTTGGATGTTGGTTTTCAGGCTGAAAGCCTGGGAGCGCTCAGCCCAGGGCAACGCCCTGGGCGCGGGAGCCTCCCGCGGAAACATGTTCGCCGCTCGCAGGCTTTCAGCCTGCGGGGTGGTTGCGGTCCCCACCCAGGGCGGCGGGCCTGCGGCCCTTGCCCTGGGCTGAGCGCTCCCAGGCCGTTGGCCTGAAAACCAAAACCCGATGCGTCCATCACCCGCCCGCGTCGTCGTCCGGCACGATCGGCTTGCTCGCGTCGATGAACATCCACGTCCCGACGCCGAGGAAGTACACGACGGCGTATATCGCGAAACACACCACGAACCCCGACGGGGCGACCTTCTCATCGGCCGTGCCGACGTTGACCGTGTGCGCGGTCATAATCATCCCGGTCACGAAGATGCCGGTCACCGCCCCGACGAGGTTGCCGAACATGTTCATCATGCCGCTGACCGTCGCCGCGTAGTTCCGGCCGATGTCCTGGCAGGTCGCCCATGCCGGGGCCATGATGAGGTCGTTGCAGAATCCCATGAGGATGAGCGGGATCGCCGTCGCCCACACGTTGTCCGGGGCGTACAGCTTCCCGCCGATGGCGAGCAGGTAGCAGCAGCCCGCCGAGCCGTAGCCGATCATGCCGAAGAGCCTGCGGCCCCACTTCCGGTCGCCGGTCCGCCGGATGTACCGGTCCGACAGGACGCCGCCGAGGTAGCAGCCGCCCATGCCGACGAGCAGCGGCGCGCCGCTCAGCAGCGCGAGCGCAACGCGGCCGGTGGGTTCGTTGTTCCATTCCGGGAATTGCTTCTTCATCGCGCCGGGGTGGTTGTACATCAGGAAGTACCAACAGAAGTTGGTGACCACGTACATGAAGCACACGGCCCACAGGTTCCGCGACCGGAAGATGCGGCCCCACGGCATGTGGACCAGCCCGGGCTTGGTGTCCCGGCCGCGGTCGATCAACTCCTTCTCCGCCGCGTTCACCCGCGGCCCGACGGCCGGCCGGTTCGTGAAGATGAAGTAGAACGCGACGACCCACACGGCCGCCACGGCGGCAAATAGCCACATCGCGTCCCGCCAGTCGAGGCCGCCGTCGCGGTGCATCCCGCCGACGTTCCACGTGGTGAGGATGACCCATAGGAACGGGGTCAACCCGCCCATGAGCCGGGCGCTCATCCAGATGGCCGACTTCGCGAACCCGCGGTCGGACGCCGGGAACCAGTTGTAGAGGGCCTTCGAGATGTTCGGGAACGCCCCCGCTTCGCCGACGCCGAACAGGAACTGGATGCCGACGAGCACCCAGAACCCGACGTACAGCCCGCCGAGGACGGTCATGCCGGTGAAGCCGGTGAGGAACACGAACACCGACCACCAGAGGACGACGCGCAACAGCGTGGACCGCGGCCCTTGCGTGTCCCCGAGCCACCCGGACGGGACCTCGAAGATGGCGTAAGCGATCTGAAAGGCCATGAGGACGATGAAGAAGTCTTCGACCTTGAGTTTGTCGTCGTCGGGCCGGTCGGCGTTCAGCTCCGTCATGATGGCGGCCTTCGCGCTGCCGTTCGCGGCCCGGTCCATGTACGTAATCATGGCCAGCAGACAGAGCAGCGCGAGGATGACGTACCGGAAGTTGGTAGGGGCCTGATCAGATGGGGAGTTCATGAAGAGGGTTGCCGGTGGGAGGGATGGCTTCCGCGACACTTTAGCGTGACGCGGCAGCCCCGGCAACGAAAGGAATTCACTTCGGCTTCTTCGCGTCCTTCACTTTCGCCTTCGCCGCCAGCGTCGCGGCGTCCGTCACCTTCAACTTGTCCGCGTCCTTGTGGATGGAGAAGGCCGTGTCGTCCTTCCAGGTCAGGTCGCCGGCGTAGAGCTGCCGACCGAGCAGCCCCGTCTCGCTGACGGTCAGCGACTTCGTCCCGCCCGTTTGACGGAACTCGCGGACCGTCTCGCCGGGGGCCAGCTTCAACGGCTTGCACTTCCGCACCTGGCCGTTGACCGTGACGGACTCTTGCAAGATGAGCGTCTGGTTCGTGTCGTTGGAAATCGTGATCCAGCCGGCGGATGCGGGGCCGGTCGCCAGCAAGAACGCGGCGACGGCGAGGGTCAGGAGTTTGAGGGGGTGCGAGTACATGGGACCACCGAAGTACGGTTTTCCGATACGGAACGCCCGCCCGTGGCCGACTTGCGCAAAAAAATTGCCGCCCGCTGAATCCTCCCGCGGGCGGCCCCCCCAACCGTGGCGTCATGCCACGCTCTTGGCCCCCGGCCGGTTCGCCCGGAGGTTCGTCTCGAACTCCTTCACCTTTTCCACGGCCAGCGGGATCGCCGGGCCGGCCCAGGTCGTCAAATCCGGGCCGAACCCCGCGTCCTGCCCCGCCTGCGCGACGTAGCTGAGCAACGACCCGACGCCGCAGAGCTTCTGCGCGGCTAGCTTCGCGTCGTAGTCCCGGAGTCGCTGGTGCAGCTCGTGGCCGTCGGCCGGCATGGTCGAACTCGACTTCGCCGCCTCCGGCTTGACCTTGCCCCTCGGCTTCGGCAGGGCGAACGCCGGGAGTTGCGGCGGCGAGGCGAACTGCTTTTTCACCGGGTCGTAGTCCGTCCAAGTGGCCGGCAGCCGGTAGAGGTAGCGGCCGATGCCGAACTTCACGGCCGCGCGTTTGAGCGCGTCCGAGAACGCGGCCTTCATCCGGTCGCCGCCGTCGGGCTGTTCGCTCGGCGAACCGACATCCATTTTCGTCACCCACTCGCCGTCGATCTTCAGCCGCAGGCGGCAGACGACCGACCCGTCGGCGAGCGTCTCGTACTCGTCCTGCCAGCCGGCGACGCCGAGCACGTCGTCGAGCCGATCCTCGATCACGCGGGCATCGACGTAAGCCAGCGCGAGGGCGCGGTTGCCCTTCACGCTCTGCGGCTTGAACTTCACTTCCTTCAGGTCGAACGGGCTGGACAGCGCGTCCGTAATGGTTCGGCTGTTGCTGGTCATGGGAAACACCTCCACCGAGAAACCGTAATGGTGAAAGTGTACCGGCGTTCAGTTTAAATCGCGAGGTCGGTAGCCGACCCTTCGTGGGATGGTGGGTGTGACGTGCGTGAGGGGAAAAGGAATTGTAGGTGTCGCGTCAACCCAAGTGGCGATTCCGCCACGGGGGTAGCCCCGTGGCGGTGGCGGCGGTGGCGGTTTCGCTGCCGCCTTAACGGCTGAGCTTGTCCGCGCCGGGGGCGGGGGTCATGCCGACGGTGGCGAGGGCAGTCGCGAGGAAGTCGGTCGCGAGCTTCTGAATGGTCGCGTCCACGGCGGAGCAGGTCGCGTCCCACTGGGCCTGCGTCTGGCCGGCCTTGAACGGGTCGCAGCTCGTCTCGATGTACGCCTTCGCCTTCGGCTCCGTGCCGCTCGGCCGCAGGCAGACTTTCGCCGAAATCCCGTTCGCCGGGGCGAGGCGGAAGATGAGGAAGTTGCGGGCGGCCTTGTCCGTGTCGCCCTTGAACGGCCCCATCCGACCGTTCTCGTCGCGGAGGTCTTCGACGCTGGCGACGGCCGTGCCGCCGATTTCCTTCGGCGGGTTCGACCGCAGGACGTCGAGCATCTTCGTCATGTTGATCTTCCCTTCGAGACCGGTCATGACGATGTTCACGACCTCGTTGCGGAAGTACCCGAACTGGCGGTTGATCGCGTTCAGGTAATCCACGACCGTCTCGTTCTGCCGCTTCTGGTGCAACGCCAGCTCGGCAAGTAGCAGCACCGCTCCGGCCGAGTCTTTGTCCCGCAGGGCGGCCGTCGTGATGATGCCGTGACTCTCCTCGGTCGCGATGACGAAGTCGTTCGGCGTCCCCTTCACGTCGCCGAACTGGCCGGTCGATTCGAGTTGGTACAACACGTCGGCGTGGTACTTGAACCCGACGAGCAGGTCGTTGATGATTTGTGCCCCGAAGTGCCGGGCGATGCGGGTCTGCTGGCCGGTGCTGACCTCCGTGGTGATGACGAGCGGCGACGGCGGCAGGTCGCCGGCCGCGGCCAGGCGACTCAACTTGAAGTGCGCGAGCAGCGAACAAATCTCGTTGCCGGTGAGGTAGCGGTAGTCGCCGGTCCCGTCCGGCTTCGTGTTCGCCTTCCCGCCGAGCCGGTCGGCGTCCGGGTCAGTCGCGAGCAGGATGTGCGCGTTGTTCGCCTTCGCCACGACCTCGGCGCGGTCGAGGCACTCCGGCACTTCCGGGTTCGGCGTCTTCGTCACGTTCGGGAACTGGCCGTTCGGGTCGTCCTGTTCCGGCACGCGGACGTACTTGAATCCGGCGGCTTCCAATGTCTCGCCGGCACAGAACCCGCCGACGCCGTGCAGCGGCGTGAACACGACGCGGATTTCGTCCGCCCGCGGCGGCGGGACGAGGCTCTGCTTGCGGCACAGCTCGATGTACGCCCGGTGCGGGGCGTCATCCAGGAAGTGGACCTTCCCGCCCTTCACCGCGTCCGCGAACGGGACGTGCTTGATCGCCGCCGCCCGGTCCACGAACTCGCTCATGAGCTGGTCTTCCGGCGGGACCGGCTGCGCCCCGCGCTCGTCGTAGAACTTGCTCCCGTTGTCGTCCGGCGGGTTGTGGCTGGCGGTCATGTTCAGCCCGCCGTGGGCCTTCAGGTAGCGGATCGTCCACGACAATTCCGGCGTGGCGACGTACTTCTTGCTGTCCGGCGGCAGGATGTGCGAGTGGACGCCGTTGGCCGCGTACACTCCGGCCGCGTGCTGGCAGAAGTCCCGACTCGTGAGGTGCAGTACCGGGTTCGGCAGCGACTTGTCGTAGACGCCCCGCTTGTCCTCGAACTGCCGCACGTCGAACGCGAGGACGACATGCAATCGCGATTCGCCGGGGAACTTCGCTTTGAGGTAGTCGCAGTGCCCCTGGACGCTCGCGCCGAGGGTCCAGAGGTTCATCCGGTTCGGCCCGATGCCGACGGCCCCGCGCCGCCCGCCGGTCCCGAACGGCATGACCTGGTAGAACGAGTCGAGCAGGACGGACCACTTCTTGTCCGCGACGAGCTTCTCCAACTGCGGCCGGTAGCCGGCGAAGTCAGGGTGCGTCAGCCACGTCACGAGGTTCTGCGCGGCCTTCGCCTTGAGGGCCGCGTCGGCGTCGATGGTTTGGAATCCGTGGCTGATTGAAGCGAGCAAATCCATGTCCGGAACCTCGGGGGGCAGGTGTGTCGGTGGAGATGTCTTAGTCGGCGCAAACCAACAGGCGAGCCGAGCGGCGTAAGCCGCCGGGTAACGTGCCTTACCCGGCGGCTTACGC
>JAESGS010000243.1_pt1 | contig 67099 bp, 68 predicted proteins | sample 9269761 | NCBI WGS metagenome assembly JAESGS01 (sample SAMN15741799, study PRJNA653493) | algae metagenome | isolation source: Cyanosarcina radialis HA8281-LM2 and co-occurring heterotrophs from damp... | place: USA: Makauwahi cave, Hawaii | collected 2011-01-06 | reverse complement strand
TACCGCGCTGGGTGGTCGAAATCGAGAGGAAAGGCCCAATGCACAAGCGTCCGTCCCGTATGAAGATCGTGGTGATCGGGGGTACCGGGCTCATCGGAACGAAAGTCGTGAGCCGGCTGCGTCACAAGGGGCATGACGTCGTCGCGGCATCGCTTGGCACCGGCGTCAACACCGTCACGGGCGAGGGGCTGGCCGAAGTCCTTTCGGGTGCTCGGGTCGTCGTCGATCTCGCGAACTCGCCCTCGTTCGAGGAGAAGGCCGCGATGGACTTCTTCCAGGCGGCCGGGCGCAACCTTCTGGCCGCCGGCGCGGCCGCCGGCGTGACGCATCATGTTGCACTCTCGGTCGTCGGCACCGAGCGCCTCCTGGCGATGGGCTACTTCCGCGCGAAGCTGGCCCAGGAAGACCTGATCAAGGCGTCAGGGCTCCCGTACACGATCGTTCGTTCGACGCAGTTCTTCGAGTTCTCGGGCGCGATCGCCGAGGCCAGCACCGTCGGGCAAACGGCGCGCCTGTCGTCGACGCTATACCAGCCCATTGCGTCCGATGACGTGGCTGACGCGGTTGCCGACGTCGCCCTTGCGGACCCGGTGAACGGTACGATCGAGATCGCCGGCCCGGACCGGGCGCCGATCGCCGAGCTCGTGGGACGGTTTCTGCGCGCAACCCACGATCCCCGCGCCGCCGTCGCGGATGCTGCTGCGGGCTATTTCGGCATCGCGGTGAACGATCAATCGCTGACCCCCGGCGACAATCCGCGCATCGGCTCGACGCGTTTCGAGGACTGGCTCAGCCGCTTCTTGCCGAGACGGCAAGCCAGCTAAAGGGCGCTAACAGCAATCGCGCTGGCGCGATTGGACGCCTGGTTCGCTGCATCACCCGTCGTCGTCAATAACGAAGCCTTCTGGAAATCTCAAACAAGAGGAGAAGTTCACATGCCACTCGACAACATCTCACACCCCGCTAAAACGGCGTCCGAAGAGTTGGTTCCGTCGCGCTACGCGCTGCGGGTTGGCGAGATCGACGTGCTGGTGATCAGCGATGGGGTGCTACCGCTGCCAGCCGCGACCATCGCCACCAACGCCGATCCGGCCGACATGGCGGCCTGGGTGGACAACATGCGCTTGCCGCCCGACGAGTTCTGGTGGCCGCTGAACGTAGTCGTGGTGCGGAGCGGCGGCCGGACCGTACTCATCGACTCTGGGGTCGGGGCGGAGTTCACGAACTCCCCGCGCGCCGGGCACTTGGCCAAGCGACTGGACGCCGCCGGCATCGACCTCGAATCCGTGACCGACGTGGTGCTGACCCACATGCACATCGACCACGTTGGTGGGCTGCTCGCCGACGGGCTGACGAGCCGGATGCGTCGGAACGTGCCGATCCACCTGGCGGCCGCCGAGGTCGAGTTCTGGGCGTCGCCCGATTTCTCCCGCAACACGTTTTCGGGGATGCCGGACGTGCTTCGGTCGGCCGCCAAGCGTTTCGCGGACGCACACCGCAGCCGACTGCGGCCGTTCGAGACAACCTACGAGGTGGCGCCGGGCGTGGTCGTGCAACGCGTCGGCGGCCACACCCCCGGGCACAGCGTGGTCCGCCTGGCGTCCGGCGGCGACCGGATGACGTTCCTTGGCGACTCAGTGTTCCACAACCATTTCGAGCACCCCGACTGGCACAACGCTTTCGACCACGACCCCGAGGAGGCGGTCCGCGTTCGGGTCCGTCTCTTACAGGAGCTGGCGGCGTCCCGTGAGATGCTGGTGGCCGCCCACGTGTCGTTCCCGTTCGGCCGGGTGGCGATCGCCGGCGACGCCTTTCGTTTTGTACCGGCCTACTGGGGGTACTGACCGCTCGTCGGGTCGGGGCCGAACTAGGGCGCGTACTCATAGCACTACTGAGTTCGCGCCCTAGGAGAGATCGACCTGAGGAGGAACCGGCACGTCGGTCGGGCAGGGACGCGCAGCGTTTGGCACGGGCGTGTCCCAGCCCGATCGAACCGTACCCACCCCGCCATCAAGGATACGAAGTCATGAGGATGAAGGAAGATAGTCGCGCCGTCCTTATCGCGGTCGTCGGCATGGTGACGTTCAACGGGATATTTCTGTCCGTGAACGGCCTGTTCATGCTCGTGGCGCCTCTGGCCTGGTACGAGTTCGTTCCGGGGGTGACCGATACCGGGTTCTTCAATCAGCACTTCATCCGCGACATCGGGATCATTCAGCTCTTCCTGGGGCTGGCGTTCGTAATTGGGATGGTCGCGCCGGATCGTCGTGTCGGCTTGTGGGCCGTCGCGACGTCGTGGCTCATCGCGCACGCCGTCTTTCATTTCTGGGAAGTCGCAGTCGGCATCTGCTCTCCATCGGTGATCCCGCGCGATTTTCCTGCCGTCACGCTGCCCGCAATCATCGGAACGGTGCTCACCGTCTGGGCAGTCAATCATCGGCGCGCATCCGGCGCCACATTCGCCTGGGATCAGGTCCGCGCGCACCGGGTGCATGTTCGCAACCTGGAGCGAGCCTCTCGCTGAGTAATCAGCACAGTCACGAAGGACAAGACCCATGAACCGAGAAACCGTACGAAAGACCGCTTTCGCGATGCCGCCGAGCAGCCCGGCCTTTCCGCCCGGCCCGTACCGCTTCGTCGACCGCCAGTACTTCATCATCCGCTATCGCACCGATCTCGAGGCGCTGCGCCGCGTGGTGCCGGAACCACTCGAGATCACGGAGCCGGTGGTGAACTACGAGTTCATCCGCATGCCGGACTCGACCGGTTTCGGCGACTACACCGAGAGCGGCCAGGTGATCCCGGTCCGCTACCAGGGCCAATCCGGCAACTACACCCACCAGATGTTCCTGAACGATCATCCGCCGATCGCCGCCGGCCGCGAGCTCTGGGGCTTTCCCAAGAAGCTGGCGCAGCCGACGCTGGCGGTCGAGACCGATACGCTGGTCGGCACGCTGAACTACGGATCGGTCCGTATCGCCACCGGCACGATGGGCTACAAGCACCGCGCGCTCGACCTTGCGGCGGAGACCAAGGGCCTTGGCGCACCGAACTTCCTGCTGAAGGTCATCCCGCATGTCGACGGCAGTCCGCGCGTCTGCGAGCTGGTGCGGTTCTTTCTCGAAGATGTGACCGTGAAAGGTGCATGGACCGGGCCGGCGGCCCTGGATCTTTGCTCCCACGCCCTGGCGCCCGTCGCGGAGCTTCCGGTGCTCGAGGTGCTGTCGGCGAAGCATCTGGTCGCTGATTTGACGCTCGGCCTCGGCACGGTCCTGCACGACTACCTGGCTGAATCGCACGCCGATCCCTCACAGCACAGAGCCGAACCGCCTGCGCTGGTCCGGCTGGAGGGAAAGCGAAACGCCTAACGCGAAACACGCATGCAAGGGAAAAGTACTATGCTGAAGAACAAAGTTGCGATCGTCACCGGCTCAACCAGCGGCATCGGGCTTGGCATCGCCAAGGTGCTGGCCGGTCAGGGTGCCGACATCGTGCTGAACGGTTTCGGCGACGCCCGCGAGATCGAGGCGATCCGCACCGGCATTGAGCGCGAGCACGGCGTGCGTGCGATCTATGACGGCGCCGACATGTCGGACGGCAACGCCGTGCGTCGCCTGATCGCCGCCACGGTGGAGACGCTGGGGCGCGCCGACATCCTGGTGAACAACGCCGGCGTCCAGTTCACGGCGCTCGTCGAGGACTTTCCCGCCGAGAAGTGGGACGCCATCCTGGCCATCAACCTGTCCGCCGCGTTCCACGGCATCGCCGCCGCCGTGCCGCAGATGAAGAAGCAGGGCTGGGGGCGGATCATCAACGTCGCCTCGGCGCATGGCCTGGTCGGCTCGGTCCACAAAGCCGCCTATGTCGCCGCCAAGCACGGGCTCGTCGGGCTGACCAAGGTGGTCGGCCTCGAGACGGCGGGCACCGGCATCACCGCCAACGCGGTCTGTCCCGGCTGGGTTCTGACCCCGCTGGTCGAGAAGCAGATCGCCGACATCGCAGCCCAGAAGAAGATCAGCCGGGAAGAGGCAACGATGGCGCTCCTGGGCGGAAAGCAGCCGTCGCAAAGATTTGTGACACCCGAGCAGCTCGGCGGCACCGTCGCTTTCCTGTGCTCGCCGGCGGCAGACCAGATCACCGGCACCACCATCGCAGTCGACGGAGCATGGACCGCCCAGTAGGGACCGGAGCATCCGTCGGCGGGATCCGTGCTGTTATCACAAGACAAAGAGGAGGCTGGAGATGCTTGAGTATCACAAGGCGGTTTCGCGTTTTTCTTTGGTGAACGAGATGACGGGAGCCGCCACGGCAACAGATGTCGTGGGTGACGATGCCGGCTATGCCACGCGCCTCGATCCGAAATGTCTGTCCCATGCCAGACCAGAGATGAACCTCGATCTGGTGCGGACTGCGCTCGTGGTGATCGATCCCTACACCGATCTGCTGAATCAGGAAGGCATGGCGCGATCTGCCCTCGGCGGTAACGGGGCCGAGCGCGAGACGGTCCGGAACATCGCTCGGCTGTTGACCGCATCGAAGCTTGCGGGAATCGCCGTTGCGATCTCGCTGACCGCCCAAGGCTTCAGACGCTCCGGCTTCATGCCCGAACTGAAGCAATGCATCGAGGACGAGAGCACGATCATCTGTTCGCCCCATAAGCGCTACAGCCCGGTTCCGCGAGTCAATGACATCGGCCTGCAGCTGCGCAGGCAGCGTGTCGGACAGGTCATCCTTGCCGGAATGATTGCCAATCTCCGCCTCGAATCCCATCTCCGCGACTTCGTCGAGCAGGGATTTGAGGTCGCAGTCGTGCGTGACGCGATCGCCGGGCCGCGGCTTCCCGAGGGGGACGGTTACCTCTCCGCGCTGATCAATTTCCGCCGCATCGCACACGCGCTTTGGACGACAGAACAGGCGGTCAAGGCGCTCTGCCGTACCGGATACCCCTTGGCGAACGCGAAGGAATACACGCGATGAGCACCATGCGGAACCGGCTCAAACGATTGGGCGCGGCGGGCCTTGTCCTTGGCGTCGGCTGTACGGCGGGATTTTATGGCTGGGACTGGTGGACGATCGTCCGCGATCGCGAGTCCACCGATAACGCCTATGTCCGCGGGGATATCACGGCGGTCGGCCCCAAAGTTGCCGGCTATGTCGCCGCGGTGCTGGTCGACGACAACGAGATCGTCGAGGCCGGTACGGTCCTGATCCGGATCGACGCCTCCGACTTCCGCGCGCAAGTGGATCGCGCGCGGGCCGCAGTCACCCAGACCGAAGCGACAGCTGAACATCTGGAGCGCCGCAAGCAGTTCCAGCTCGCACTCATTCGCGAGGCGGATGCGGCGGTTCGGGCGGCGCGCGCCGATGTCGAGCTCACGCAGCGCAACCTGGCGCGGGCCACAAGGCTGGTCGCCCAGGGCTGGACCCCGGAGCGCAGCCACGATGTCGCGACGGCCGACTCGCAGCGCGCGGGCGCGGCGTTGGCCCGCGTAGAAGCGGCTGCGGCAGCCGCGCGCGCCCAGCTCGCCGTCATCGAATCCGAGGCCGCGCAAGTCTCCGCGCGGCGGCAGGAGGCCGAGGCGAGTTTACGTCTGGCCGAGATCGCGCTGGACGATACCGTCATCCGTGCACCTGTTTCGGGCGTGATCGGCAACAAGCGCGTTCAGCCCGGCGAGTACATCCGGCCGGGCGCGGCCCTGATGTCGGTCGTGCCGGTCCAGGGCGTCTGGGTCGTGGCGAACTTCAAGGAAACGCAGCTTGCACGCATGCGCGTCGGACAGGTGGCGAATGTTGCGGTGGATGGCTACCCCGACGTCGAGATCCACGGGATCGTCGACAGCCTCGCCCCGGCCAGCGGCGCCGCGTTCAGCCTGCTGCCGCCTGATAACGCCACCGGGAACTTCACCAAGATCGTCCAGCGCGTGCCGGTCAAGATCCGGCTTGCGCCCAATCACCCACTGGCTGGACGACTCGTGCCCGGACTGTCGGTCGAGGTCGCTGTCGATTTGCGCTCGAGCGATGGCCTCGCGCCAATCGTGCAGAGCGGCATCATGGGTACGCTCGCGGCGACCTTCAGGGACGGGGACTGACCATGGCCGCGGTCATGCCCCATCGTGCGTCTGCGTTTGTGCGCAACGAGGCGTCTGCTGGCGTCTTGGTTCGGCGATGGCTTCTGCTTGCCGGGCTCTCGAGCGCAGCCGTCATGGATGCGATCAACGGCACCGTCCTGTCAATCGCACGCGCGCAGATGATGGGATCCAGCCACGCCACGCCGGACGAGATCGCGTGGATCAATATGGCCTACCTCATCGCCAAGCTGACGATGTTTCCTGTTTCCGTGTGGCTTTCGATGCGCGCCGGTCTTCGCCGCACGCTGCTCGGCGCGACGTCGCTATTGCTCCTCAGCGCGTTTGCCTGCGGCATGACGACCGATCTCTGGCAGCTGGTCGCTTGGCGCGCCGTCCAGGGCGCCGGCGGCGCGATGCTGCTCGTGGCGGCGCAGACGCTGCTGTTTCAAATCTTCCCTGGGCGCCAGCAGGGCACTGTTCAGGCGGTGTTCGCGCTCGCCATCGTCATGATGCCGGTGACCGTCGCGCCGGCGCTTCAGGGCTGGACGACGGATGAGCTCTCCTGGCCGTGGATCTTCCTGCTGAGCGGGCCTTTCGGCGCGGTCGGCTTGCTGTCTCTGTTTCTTGCTGCCGATGAGCGCCCGCGGCGCGTGGGACCCCTTGATTGGCCTGGCGTGGCATTGCTCGGCATCGCGATGACCTGCCTCGTTTTCGTGCTGCAGGAGGGCAGCCGTTACGACTGGTTCGAGGAACCGAAGATCGTGCATCTCTCGATCGGTGGCGCGGTCGCGCTGGCGCTGTTCATCGCCTGGGAGATCCGCATGCAGAAGCGCGGCGCGCTGATCGACCTCGGCGTCTTCCGGAACGAGCATTTCACGTTCGGATTCATCGTCAGCTTCGTCGCCGGGTGCGCGCTTTTCGGCAGCGCCTTCATCATTCCAGCCTTCGCCCTTTCGGTTATCGATCTCGGCCCGACGCATGCCGGCCTCTTGCTGCTGCCGAGCGGCGCGATGCTCGGGCTCGGGCTGCTGACTGTCGGCAGTCTCATCCAGTTCAGGGAAGTGGAGCCGATCAAGTTCATTCCGTTCGGCGTCCTCTGCTTCATGACGGCCATGTGGATGCTGTCCGATCTGACGGTCGAGAGTGGGGTCTCGGACATGACGTGGCCGCTTGTGCTGCGCGGGCTCGGGCTGAGCTTCCTCTTCATCCCGTTGACGATCATCACCCTCTCCGATCTCGGCGGAAAGCTGCTTGCCCATGGCGTCGCGCTGTTCAATTTCGGGCGCCAGATGGGCGGGCTCGTCGGAGTCGCCTGGCTGTCGACCTATCTCGATCATCAGGCGGCGCTCAATCGCGGCGTCCTTGGGTCATATCTCGTATCCGGAAATCCCGCGCTGGTGGAACGCCAGGACATGGTGGCCGCGGTGCTGACCGCGCGCGGCTACAACCCGGCGGAGGCGGCGCTTGCCGCGATGGCCGTGATTCAGAAGGCCATCCAGGCGCAGGTGGCCGTGCTGTCGTTCAGCGAGGCGTTTCTGGCGCTGGCCCTTCTGTTCGTGGGCGCCGTGCCCATCCTGGTCTCGATCAAGGTCGCGCAGGCGAAGTTTGGCGGCCGGGGAGGGCATTGACATGAGACATGGATCTTCCCTCGAGCGCTGGAGCCAGCGAACGACCGCGGACATCGTCGCCTGGCTGCTGCGCGAAGGCCGCCACCTGCCGAGCCTGCCGGATCTGCTACGCGCGCTCGGGGCTCGTCTGGTGGCGGCGGGCGTTCCGGTGTGGCGCCTCCACGTCGGCCTCCATCAGCTGCATCCCGCCTTCTTCGGTCGCGCCATCGTATGGGACCGTACCAAGGATACGGTCGTGGAGAAGCCACGTCCGCACGGTATCGAGGACTCGGCCTACTACCGCAACAATCCTGTTTCCGCGATCTTCGAACGCGGCGCTCATATCCGGCGCAAGCTCGAAGGGGCCGGAGCCGTCCTGGACTATCCGGTTCTGCGCCAATTGCAGGGGGACGGAGGAACCGACTACGCGGCGTTCCCGCTCGAATTTTACGGGCGGCGCAATCAGGCCATTGCCTTCACCAGCAATCATCCCGGCGGGTTCCGTTCCGTGGAGATATCGATCCTGGAAGACATCCTTCCGGCCGTGGGGGCTGCCGTGGAAATCCTCCACGATCGCGACGAGATGCAGCGGCTCCTGGCAACGTATGTCGGTGCGCGGGCGGGCGATCGTATCCTCAATGGGTCGATCAAGCGCGGCGACTGCGAAACCATCGATGCGGTGCTCTGGATCTGCGATCTGGAGAACTTCACGGCGGTCTCGGAGACGCTCTCCGGTCGCGACCTGATCACGCTTCTCGACTCCTACTTCGACGCGGTCGTCTCACCGATCGAGCGCCACGGCGGTGAGGTGCTGAAGTTCATGGGCGACAGCGTGCTGGCGATCTTTCCGCTGTCGGACTGCGCGGACCAAGCCGTGGTCCACCGCGACGCGCTCGCGGCCGCCCGCGAAGGGATCGCGGCCGTCCAAGCGCTCAATGAAACATGGCTCGCGCGGACGCACCGCCCCATCGGCTGCGGGGTGGCACTCCATGTCGGCAAGGTCTCCTATGGCAATATCGGGGCTGCCGATCGGCTGGATTTCACGGTGATCGGTCCGGCTGTCAATCTCGCCGCCCGGCTCGAGCAGCTGACGCGTCGCGTCGGGACCCGCCTCGTGCTCTCTGAAGATTTTGCCCGCGCGCTCGCCGAAACGGTCGTGCCGCTTGGCGAGTTTGCATTGAAGGGCATTTCCAAGGGCGAGCTCGTCTTCGGCTTGCCGCAGCCGGTAGGGAAATCATTACCGCCGACGCGGCGCTATCCCTCGGTTGCGGCTGGGCCGCGCATTGAGTCTGACTCCCCGGAGGCCCCATGAACATGCACTCGGACCCGTCCGTCGGAAAGTCGCGTACGCGAGAGGCCGACCGCCGCAAGTCAAACAGGTCGACGACCAAGACGATCAACCTGGCGCTCCAGGGCGGAGGCGCCCATGGCGCCTTCACCTGGGGCGTGCTCGACCGGCTCCTGGAAGACGGTCGTATCGACGTCGAGGCCATCACAGCCACCAGCGCCGGCGCAATGAATGCCGTTGTCGCCGGGTCGGGGTTTGCGATCGGCGGAAGAGAGGGCGCGCGCAGGAATCTGACTGTGTTCTGGCGCCGCATCAGCGATGCTGCATGCTCTGGCCCGCTGCAGCCGTCCATGGTCGATCGTTTCCTCGGCAATCACGCGCTCACGTGCTCGCCGGCCTTCGTGGCCTTCGACGTGTTTTCTCGCCTGTTCTCGCCGTACCAGTTCAATCCGCTCAACTACAATCCGCTGCGGACGATCCTCGAGGAAACGGTCGACTTTGACCGGCTTCGCTCTCCGTCGTGCCCGGTAAAGCTGTTCCTGTCCGCCACCAATGTCCGGACCGGAAAGATCAAGGTGTTCGGCAACGACGAGCTCAGCGCGGACGCAGCAATGGCGTCAGCCTGCCTGCCGTTCCTCTTCCATGCCGTCGAGATCGACGGCGAGCCCTATTGGGACGGCGGCTATATGGGCAATCCCGCCATCTTTCCAATCATATACAACTGCAAGAGTGCCGACGTCGTGGTCATCCACATCAATCCCCTGGAGCGCGCAGACGTCCCCCGGAGCGCGACGGATATCCAGAACCGGATCAACGAGATCAGTTTCAGCTCGTCGCTCATGCGCGAGATGCGGGCTATTAGCTTTGTGACGAGACTCATCGATGAAGGGTCGCTCAGCCAGGCCAAGGCCCGACGGATATTGATCCATGCCATCGATGCCGACGGCGTCATGTCCGGTCTTGGCGTGGCCAGCAAAATGAACGCCGACTGGGACTTCCTTTGCCATCTCCGCGATACCGGCCGGGAAACGGCGGGAGAATGGCTTAAGGAAAACTTCGATCGTCTGAATGTGGAGTCGAGCATCGATATTCGTGCGCGGTACCTTTAAGGCGGTCGCGTGCCATCCGAACCGGCTACGAGAAGCGGTCCTTGGGCTCGGAGGCGTTGGCGCCCTGATCGTCGGACGAAGGGCGCGGTGCGACATCACGCACAATCCCCTCTGCGCGGTCGCGGAACAACGCGGCGCGCACGAGCATCATCAGGGTAACGGGTGTGGTCACGGTGACGAAGACCGCGATCAGGATCTCGTGCACCACGGGTCGCGACTGCACCAGGGAAAAGTAGAGGATGGACGCGATCAGCACGCAACCGGTTCCGATCGTCGTTCCCAATGTGGGAGCGTGCACCCGTTCATAAAAACCCTTGAGCCGAAGCAGCCCCAGCGACCCCGTAAGCGTCACCGCCGCGCCCAGCACGACGAGCAGGGCCGTTGCCAGTGCCGCCCAGGCCGGCAGATCTGCGTCCGTCATCATTCGATGACCTCGCCGCGCATCAGGAATTTCGCCAATGCCACCGTCGCAATAAAGCCGAGCACGGCGATGACGAGCGCCGCTTCGAAATACAACGTATGGCCGGAGCGAATTCCAATGGTCAGCAACATCAGCATGGCATTGACATAGAGCGTATCGAGGCCGAGTACCCGGTCCTGCGCTCGTGGGCCCATGATCATCCGGAATACCGCGCAGCCCATTGCAAGGGCCAGCAGCACCTGCGCAATGACAAGAGACCAGCTCAGCACCAGCGCACTCATTCGAATATCTCCAGCAGCAAGCGCTCGTAACGCCCCTTGATGGTGTCGATCCAGGTGTTCTCGTCGATCAGGTCGAGGACGTGGATCATCACGTTGCCGTTCGCGGAGTCAAAATTGACCCAGAGGGTGCCGGGCGTTGCGGTAATGATGATGGCCAGCACCGCCAGCCCGTGCGGATCGCGCAGCTCGATCGGGATATTGATGAATTCCGATGTCAGGCTCCGATGTCGCGGTGCCAGGACGATCCGCGCCACCGCGATGTTCGATCGCACGATGTCGGCCAGAACCAGAAACAACAATCGGACGATCGCGCGCGGGCGCCTGATCCGAACCCGGGGCGGCTGCAGAGCGCTCATCGTCCAGCCGCCAATCACGGCCAGGATGCCGCCGAGCAGGACATGGCCCACTGCGACGGTTTGATTCAGCAGGAGCCACATCGCCAGGAGGCATGCGGAGAGCAGCGGATACGGCAGCAGCCTCGCCCTCATGAACCGTTCTCTCCGCGAGGATCTGATGCGACCGGCGCCGTGAGGACGTTCCGGATATAGTCCTCGGGCGCGTACAGGGACGCGGCCGCTGCCTGCATGTAACGCATGGCCGGCTCCGCCTGGATGGTCAGCATCGCGCAGGCGAGCAGAAGGACGGCCACCGGCATCATCTCGATGACGCGCACGCGCGGCACCGTCCATTCCTGGGGCGTCCAGAACGTCCGGATTCCGGCCCGGATCATGGCGATGAGCGTCATCAGCCCCGACAGGATCAGGAACCCGAGCAGCGCCCATGTGACGCCCGGAACACCGGCGTCCGGTCCCGACGTCATCGGCTCGAACAGGGCGGTCAGCACCGCGAACTTGGCGATGAAGCCGGACAGGGGCGGCAGTCCGGCCAGCACCAGCGCACAGCCCATGAAACAGAGGCCGAGCAGTGCTGCGGTCGCCGGGATGGCGACACCGACTTCCTCCTCGTCGCTCGAACTGTCGTCGTCCTCGCCGTATGCTTCGCGCGTCACCGCGAGCATGTCGCCGCCGCCCTCATGGCCGCGTTCAACAAGTTCGGTCAGCATGAAGAAGGCGCTGATCGCAAGTGTCGAGCTGACGAGATAAAACAGCGCGGCCCCCGTCGCAACGGAGTGCCCGGCTGCAATGATGGCGATCAGGGTTCCGGACGAGACCAGGACCGAATAGCTGGCAAGGCGCACCATGTTCTGCGAGGCCAGTGCGCCGATCGCGCCAAAGGCGATGGTCGCCATCCCGCTGAACAGCAGCCATTGACCGCCGAACCCGGCCGATGCGCCGCTTTCCGGGCCAAAGAAGAGCAGCCAGAGCCGGAGGATTACATAGACGCCGACCTTGCTCAGTATCGCGAAGATGGCTGCCACGGGCGGGGCGGCGACAGAATAAGCCGTCGGCAGCCAGAAGCTTAGCGGCCACATCCCGGCCTTGACGAGGAATGCGGTTCCGAGAACGGCGGCGCCGGCCTCGAGCAGCATTCGATCTTCCGCCGGAATCTGGGAGATCCGCGCGGACAGATCGGCCATGTTCAGGGTGCCGGTCACGCTGTAGATCAGGCTGACTCCGATCAGGAAGAGCAGGGACGCCGCGAGGTTGACGGCAACGTAGTGCAGACCCGCCTTGACGCGGGCGATGCCCGAGCCGTGCAGCACCAATCCGTAGGAGGCGGCGAGCAGCAGCTCGAAGAAGACGAAGAGGTTGAAGAGATCTCCCGTCAGGAGCGCGCCGTTGATCCCCATCAGGAGCAGTTGGAACAGGGAGTGGAAGTGGGGTCCCGCGCGGTGCCAGCGCGCGAGCGAGAACACGGCTGCGGACAAGGCCAATACGCTGGAGAGGGTCAGCATGAGCGCTGACAGGCGATCGACGACCAGCACGATCCCGAACGGCGCCGGCCAGTCGCCCAGGCGATAAACGCCAACATGGGCCGATCCCGCCCCGGCGGGCTGCGCGTCGGCCGAATGCAGCAGGGCTATCGCCGCGCCGGCCACCAACAGGATCGAGGCGATGTTGATCGCGGCCTTCAGGTTCTGGCGGCGCTCTTCGATGAGCAGCATGACCGCGGCGGCAACCAGTGGCAGCACGACCGGCACGATCATCAGATGGTCGCTCCACGCCATCATCGATCGCGCTCCGCGCCGTCGACGTGATCGCTTCCGGTCAACCCGCGCAGCGCCAGCACGACGACCAGAAACAGGGCTGTCGTCGCGAAGCTGATGACGATTGCGGTAAGGACCAGCGCCTGCGGCAATGGATCGGCGAACGATGCCAGATCGCCCATTTGCCCCTTGTCCAGAACGGGCGGGATGCCGATCCGGACGCGCCCGGTGCCGAATATGAAGAGGTTGACCGCGTAGGACAGCAGCGTCAGTCCAATGATCACCTGGTATGTGCGCGGCCGCAGGAGCAGCCAGATGCCTGAGCCCGCCAGCGCACCGATCGCGAGGGACAGGACGAGTTCCATCATTCCCCCTGTGCCGGGGCGGCGACCGGCTTGTGCGGCGCCTGGAGGCGATGGCTGCGGATTGACTGGTGGGCGAGCGCGATCAGGACCAGGGTCGTGGCGCCCAGGACCAGCGCGAACACGCCCAGATCGAAGATGAGGGCGCTGGCGAGCGGCACGGCGCCGATGACGGGGAACTCGCCATAGCTGAAGTGAGAGCTAAGAAACGGGCGGGAGAAGATCCAGGCTCCGGCGCCGGCAGCCCCTGCGAACAGCAGACCGGCCGCCATCCACCTCACCGGATGCACCCTCAGATGCGCTTCCACGAAGCGGACGCCGCTGGCCATGTACTGAAGGATCAGGGCCGACGCAACCGTCAGGCCCGCCACGAAGCCGCCACCGGGAAGGTCGTGGCCCCGCAGGAACAGGAATACCGCCAACAGTCCGATGAAGGGGAACAGCAGCTTCATGACCACCGCCGGAACGGCGAGGTAATCCGCGACGGTTTCACCGATGCGGCGCTCCGGATGGGCATCGTCATGCGCGTTCTGAAGGCGTTGCTGCTCCGGGATATCGATGCTGTCCGACGCAGGCCTGAAACGGCGTAACAGCGCGAACACCGTCAGGGCGACCACGCCGAGGACCGTGATCTCCCCCAGGGTGTCGAAGCCGCGAAAATCGACCAGTATGACGTTCACGACATTGGTGCCGCCGGCTTCGGTGTAGGCACGCTCCAGGAAGAACTTCGATACGCTGTCCGGCTGCGGCCGCGTCAGCATCGCATAGGCCAGCGTCGAGAGACCGGCGCCGGCGACGATCGCGATCGCGAGGTCCCGGCCCCGGCGGACCCGCGCCCAGGCGCTGTCACGGACGGTCCGGTCGGCCTCTTCGATGCGCTTCGGCAGCCAGCGCAGTCCCAACAGGATCAAGACCGTCGTCACGATCTCCACGACGAGCTGGGTCAAGGCCAGATCGGGCGCCGACAACCAGACGAAGGTGACGCAAGTGGAGAGACCGGCGCCGCCGATGAGCACGAGCGCCGCCAGTCTGTGGAACTTGGCGACGTAGGCTCCGCTCACGGCACAGGTAATGCCGATGGCCCAAAGCAGGCCAAAGGCCGGATCGAGGGGGGTGATCATGGCATCACCCCATTCGAGGCCGCGCATATAGATGGGCCACAGCCCGACGATCAGCGCGACGCAGACGAGCAGCCGAAGTTGCGGCTGCAGACGGCGGGTGCTCAGAAGGCGTTCCAACGACCGTCCGCCCCGCCATGAGATCGCGACCATCACGCGCTCGAAGATGCGCTGAGCCTGGAGGTGGCGAACCGCGCGCGGGCCCGGCGGCGTGCGCCGGAAATAGTCGCGCATGAGCAGATAGAGCGCAGTGCCGCCGACCAGCGCGACGAAGCTCATGAGAAGCGCAGGTGTAAACCCATGCCAGACGGCCAGACTGTACTCAGGCACGGCGTCCCCCAGAACCCCGCGTGCGGCGCTATCCAGGGTCGTCCCGATGACGCGGCTTGGAATGATTCCGATCACGAGACAGGCAAGCACAAGCAGTTCGACCGGAAACCGCATCCAGCGCGGCGGCTCATGCGGCGGACGCGGCAGATCGGTCGGGCGGGGACCGAAGAACACGTCGTGAATGAAGCGCAGCGAATAGGCGACGCTGAACACGCCGGCCAGCGTGGCGATGTAGGGCAGGGCGTCGTCGACGATCGATCCGTCGTGCGTCTCGATGGTCTCCGCAAAGAACATCTCTTTTGAAAGAAACCCGTTGAGCAGAGGCACGCCGGCCATGGCAGCGGCGGCAACGATGGCAAGCGTTGCCGTGATCGGCATGTATCGCCACAGGCCGCTGAGGCGCCGGAAATCGCGTGTCCCGGTCTCGTGATCGACGATGCCCGCGGCCATGAACAGCGATGCCTTGAACGTCGCGTGGTTCATGATGTGGAAGATCGCCGCGACCAGAGCGAGCGGGCTGTCCAGGCCGATCAGCAATGTAATCAGCCCGAGATGGCTGATGGTCGAATAGGCAAGGAGGCCCTTGAGATCCTGCTGGAATATCGCGAAGTAGGCGCCGAGGACGAACGTGGCGAGACCGGCGGCTCCGACGAGCCAGAGCCAGTAGTCCGTTCCGCCCATGGCCGGCCATAGGCGTATCAGGAGGAAGACGCCCGCCTTCACCATCGTCGCCGAGTGCAGGTACGCGGAGACGGGGGTAGGCGCCGCCATCGCTTGCGGCAGCCAGAAGTGGAATGGAAACTGCGCGCTCTTGGTCCATGCGCCGAGCAGGACGAGGATCAGGGCGGGAAGATAGAGGGGGTGTGCGCGGATCCGGTCGCCGGACGCCAGCACCGCGTCGAGATCGTAGCTGCCGACGATGTGGCCGAGCACCAGGATGCCTGCGAACAGGGCGAGCCCACCGGTCGCGGTAATCGTGAGGGCCATGCGAGCGCCATTACGCGCGGCCGCATTGTGGTGCCAATATCCGACCAGGAGGAAGGAGAAGAGGCTGGTGAGTTCCCAAAAGAAGACGAGCTGGATCAGATTGCCGGAGAACACGATGCCCAGCATCGAACCCATGAAAGCCAGCAGGAACGCATAGAAGCGCGGCACCGGGTCCGACGGCGACATGTAATACCGCGAATAGAGCATCACCAGCGCGCCGATCCCGGTGATGAGCATCGCGAACATCCAGGAGAAGCCGTCCAGCCGCAGCGTGAAGGTCAGCCCGAACTGGGGCAGCCACGCGATTTCAGAACGAATCAGCCCGCCGTCGGCGACCGCACTGTAGAGCGTCGCCATCATGGCAAGACCGGCGAGCGCGATTGCGCCGGCTAGCCATGCCTCCATGTTGCGGGCGTTCGTCGGAAGGAGCGCTGCAACAAAGCTTCCAATAAAAGGAAGAAGGAGCACTGCGATGAGGAAAGTGTCGTGCATTACTGGTCGTTGAGCGCTCCAACGGAAGTCGAGATATCTAGAGTTCGTTTCCGGAAACCGCCCAATATGGTTGATTTCGCTCGTCGATATCAAGACACGAAGGCCGAATCCAAAGCGCCGACCTTATTGCCGCCGCAATTTCGGGCCGCGCGGCACCTGCTCGTGCGAACACACGACCTTCACGGTTCGATCGAGGCTCTTGTGACGGGAAACTCAGAGCGCGTGCGGGTATTCGCCAGCACTTCCGGACGGTGCTGGCGTCCTCACGAAGCGTCAAGGTTGCTGGGCGTCTTGTTAAGTCGCGGCTCGCCGTAAGCGAGTTCTAGAAGGTCGGTGGGGAGCACGCGCTGACGACTTCGCATTCGTCCGTGCCGGGATTGCGGAAGCGGTGGGGGATGTTCGAATCGAAGAAATAGGCATCGCCTGCGGCGAGGATGCGCCGTTGCTGGCCAACGGTGACCTCGAGCCGGCCGCGGACGACCACGCCGCCTTCATAGCCGTTGTGCTGCAGCCGGTTCCGCCCGGTATCGGCGCCGGGAGGATAGCGCTCGTGCAGGATCTGAAGGGGCTTGCCGCGCAAGTTCGTGCCGACCTGCCGATACGAGATCTCGCCATCGCCGAGCTCGACAAGTTCGCGCGCAGGGAAAAAGACCCGTTCCTTCTTGGGGACATCCGTTCCGAAGAAGTCCGACAGCGATAGCCCGATCCCCTCGACAACGCTCTTGAGGGTTCCGACAGAAGGGCTGATGCGGTTGTTCTCGATCATCGAGATCGTGGCGCTGGTAAGACCGGCGCGGGCGGCCATGGCCCGCTGCGACAGCCCGCTACGCTCGCGCAATTCGCGTAGCCTCTCTCCGACATTGATCTCCATGGACCGCCCCTTTTGATAAGTGCGATCAGGATACTTATCACGATCAAACAAATCGACGCCTTTTCATAGGCTTGGCATCATAAAACTTATTGTTGTTTCGGCCCGGACAGCATGGAACCTTCGGCACCTCGACGGAATGGAGGCGGCTAGATGGACGGAACTTCCCGGGTGCCCAACGATCTCGAGACGTACTGGATGCCGTTCACGGCGAATCGCCAGTTCAAGGCGCATCCCCGTCTCCTCGCCGCAGCCGACGGAATGTACTACCGGAGTGCGGACGGTCGCGAGATCCTCGACGGGACGTCGGGGCTCTGGTGCACGAATGCGGGGCACCGGCGAAAGGAGATCACGGAGGCCGTGCGCGCGCAGCTCGATACGCTCGACTATGCGCCGAGCTTCCAGATCTCCCATCCGCTCGCCTTCGAGCTGGCGTCCCGGGTCGCCGCGATGCTCGACGGCTTCGACCATGTCTTCTTCACCAATTCGGGATCCGAGTCGGTCGACACCGCGCTCAAGATCGCGCTGGCCTATCATCGGGCCCGCGGGGAGGGTGCGCGTACGCGCCTGATCGGACGCGAGCGGGGCTATCATGGCACAGGCTTCGGCGGCATCTCGGTCGGCGGGATCGTCTCCAATCGGAAAGTCTTCGGCCCGCTTCTGAGCGGAGTCGACCATCTGCCGCACACGCACAACCTCAAGGCCAACGCCTATACGCGCGGGCAGCCTGAATGGGGCGCGCATCTGGCCGATGAGTTGGAGCGTCTGGTGACACTCCATGACGCTTCCACGATCGCCGCCGTGATCGTCGAGCCTGTGGCTGGTTCGACAGGCGTGCTCCTGCCGCCCAAGGGCTATCTCGAGCGGCTCCGGAGCATCTGCGACAAGCACGGCATCCTGCTCATCTTCGACGAGGTGATCACCGGCTTCGGGCGCCTGGGCACGCCGTTTGCGACGGACTATTTCGGCGTGAAGCCGGACATCATCACGCTCGCAAAGGGGTTGACCAACGGCGTCGTGCCGATGGGAGCAGTCGTGGTGCGCAAGGGCATCTATGACGCGTTCATGAATGCGCCTGACGGTGCGATCGAGCTCTTCCACGGTTACACGTATTCGGGCCACCCCACGGCAGCGGCGGCGGGCCTGGCGACCCTGGACATTTACAAGCGTGAAGGCCTGCTGACCCGTGGCGCCGGGCTCGCGCAGTACTGGGAAGACGCCGTGCATGCGCTGCGCGACCTGCCGCACGTCATCGATCTACGGAACATTGGTCTGGTTGCAGCGATCGAGCTCGAGCCGCGCGCTGGAAAGCCGGGAGCGCGTGCATATGAGGCGTTCGTACGTTGCTTCGAGGCAGGCCTCCTGATCCGGGTGACCGCCGACATTATCGCCCTCTCGCCGCCGCTCATCGTCGAGAAGAGCCACATTGACCGGATGTTCGAAACCCTGGCTGGGATTCTCAAAGGCGTCGACTGACCACGCGCGTCAGGACCTGCACTGCACGCCCATCTGGCATCGTCGAGCGGTCGGGCTATCGGCCCGACGACTTGAAGGGAGGCCGTGACGACTTTCCGCTGTAGACGAACAAGATCGCGCCGCAGAAGAGACAGAGGGCGGTAAACTGCCAGGAGACCCGGTAATCGCCCAGGTCCAGGCACAAGGCGAACAGGGCCGGACCAATCATCATGCCGGCCGTCGTCAGCAGCATGTTGTAGCCGACAGCGGCACCGGCGAGACGCGGCTCGACGGCTTCTACGGCGAGGGTCTGCGCGAGGCTCGAGAACCCGCCGACCGTAAAGCCAAGCGCCACGGCCAGGAATGCCAGCGCGGTGGCCGAGGGGGCGAAAGGCAACGCAGCCAGCCCTGCGCCCCCCATCACACCGCACAGCATCAGTCCGGCGATGCGGCCGTTGCCGGGCAGACGGTCGCCGGCCACGCCCCAGACGAGGCGTCCGACGGCGGACGCACCTTGGACCATGGCCAGGAACAGACCGGCGCTGGCGGCCGGAATCTGCGTCACTTCGTAGACAAAGGTGACGAAGTACGCGAGCAGTGCGCTGAGCGCCGTCGTGTAGAGGCAGGTCCCCGCATTGATGATGTTCAAGGTTCGGTGCGTCAGCAGTTGGCGCAGGTCGCGGAGCATGGTTGACGGGGCCGTGGATGCGGTTTGATCGCCCAACTTGGCGTAGCTCAGCATCGTCAGCAGCAGCAGCGTGGTCAGGGCCAGCGCCAGCATGCGCCACTGGTCGCCCACCACCGTTGCCGTCATGGCCAGGGCAACCGCGCCGATCGGCACGCCCGTTTGCTTCGCACTCATGGCGGTCGCCCGATGGCGTGCGGAAAACCAGGCGAGCGCCCCGCGCGCCGTCGCCGGGTTGATGAGGGCATAGCCGAACCCGCAGAGCACCAGCCCGATGACAAGGCCGGCCAACCCGCGTGCCTGGGCGATGACCGCCATGCCGCACGCCAGAATGACGTGCGAGCCCATCAGCACGCGACGGATGCCGAAACGGTCGACCAGCCACCCGGCCGGAAGGGCACACACCATTTGAGCCGCGTGATAGCCCGCCACGGCCCAGCCAAACTGGGTCGGCACCACGCCGAGTTCATTCTGCAGCACCGGCGCGAAGGCGAGGACGAGCGTGATATTGGCAGTGCCCACGGCGTGGGCGACGAAAAGCAGTGTCAGTCGCCCCAGGCGGGCACGGCGCGCCGCTGGCGAATCGTCCACCGCGCCTTTGGCGGGGTCGACCTCGTTCATGATCGACGATGTCCCGCCCGGTCTAGAACGGCCACCGGACCCCGGCGTTCTGCGCTTCGGTTTTCAGCGCCTCCAGTACGTCCGGTGGCAGCGGCAGCCCGTCCTTGCGGTTGGCCGCTTCCTTTACCGTTTCCGGTTCGCCGGGCGCCATGATGCGGTCGACGCCTGCCGCGCGGGGCAGGGCCTTGGCGCGCCGGTCCATCTCGGCCATGCGCGTCGCGAACTCGGCGGCCGACCCGAACAGGTCGGCGCGCACCGCCATGAAGACGTGGCCCGTGCCCTGGGGGCGGTCGTGGTTGGTGAACGGGTTGCCGGTATCGCCGCCGAAAGCGGCGCCCGTGAACACGCCGGCGAACACGTCCATCATCCAGGACAGCGCGGCGCCCTTGTGTTCGCCGAAGGGCAGCATCACGCCCTCGAACGCTTCCTTGCCGTCCGTCGTCGGCCTGCCGCTTTTGTCCAGGGCATAGCCTTCGGGAATCGATTCGCCGCGCTGCGCGGCGAATTTCAGCTTGCCGCGCGCGACACGCGACATGGCCATGTCGATCAGGAAAGTACGGTCGTCGGTCGTCGGCGCCGCGAAGCCGAACGGGCTTGTGCCGAGGAATGCCTTGGCGGCGCCCCAGGGGGCGAGGGCGGGGGACGATGTCGTGAAGGTGAGGCCGATGCAGCCGGCATTGGTCGCCTGGCGCAGATAGTACGCCGAGGTGCCGAAATGACCGCTGCGACGCACGCCGGCCAGACCGATGCCGACCTCGCGCGCCACCTCGATCGCCGCTGCCATGGCGCGCGGCGCGACCACCAGCCCCAACCCGTCATCACCATCGACCAGGACGGCCGCGGGTGCGGTGCGCGTGATCGCGATATTCGGCCGCGCCTTCGCCACGCCGCGGCGCACCCGCTCGCGATACATCGGCACACGCGCGACGCCATGCGACCAGACCCCCCGCAGATCGGCTTCTACCAGGATCTGGGCCGCCGTCGCGGCCGCTGTCGGCTCGAGGTCGCTGGCCTCGAACAGGCGGCTGACAAGGTCGTGCAGCCGACCGCCATCGACGAATTGGACCTTCTCGGAAGTTTCCGGACCACGAATGCTCACTGCTCGTCGCCTCTCGCAATTCCCTGGTTGTTGCTGCGCCTTGCGGCACTATCGGCGGGACCGGGCACGCCGATAGACGTGACGGAAGCGCAGATTCCCGCGGTAGATCGAGTTGCCATAGAGAACGATCCGGTCGTGACTGTCGAGCACGATATGGTCGCGCACCAGGATAGCCGCGCCGCGTCGCAGGTTCAGCTTCTCGCCGATCTCCTTGTCCGCCGTTGCCGCGAACATCGACACATCGACCGTCTGGATCGGCTCGCCAAGCGCCGCCTCGAGCAGATCGAAAGTCGGCATCGTCTTGATCGACTGCATCGGGACGCGGTCACCGACTTCGGCGATGAAATGCCGGATTTCCAGGCCGATGAGCTGGTCGTCGACATAGCGAAGCCGCTCCAGGCTGTAGACGGGCTCGCCGGCTGCAAGTTTCAGCCGGTCGGCGACTTCCGGCGAAGACGGCACCCGTCCGAAGCTCAGGAGCTTCAGGGACGGCGTTCTCCCCTGGGCGGATACCTGTTCCTCGAAGGACGTGCTGGAATCGGCATCGAGCTCGGTGACCACCTTCTTTTTCGCCGCCACGAAGGTGCCCATGCCGGGCTGGCGCACGATCAGATTCTCGAACACGAGTTGCGTCAGCGCCTGCCGCACTGTCATTCGCGCGACCTTGAACTCGTCGACCAGCTCATGCTCGGAAGGCAGACGGTCTCCCTCTTTGTACCGGCCGCTCTCGATCCGTTCGCGCACGGTGTCGCGGATGCGCTGATAAATCGGAACGGCGGACGCGGGAGGCATGACAGGCAACACTCCGGAGATGAGGGCTGCCGATCTTCTCATCCTTGGTTCTTGAGAACCAGACCGGTCGTGCTGAATCCGCCGTCCACCGCCAGCGTCTGTCCGGTGATGTAGGAGGCCGCGGGCAGGGCGAGGAACACGGCCGCCGCGGACACCTCTTCGGCGCGGCCATAGCGGCCGACCGGCACTGCGTCGTTCCACGCCGCCCGCCGCGTGCCGGAATGCGCCTTCAGCGTATGGGCGCTCTCGATCGGGCCGGGGGCTATCGCATTGACCGTGATGCCGTACGGCGCCAGCTCGACCGACATCACACGCGTGGCCGCCAGCAACCCGCCCTTGGATGCCGCGTAGGCGGCGCGATGGGTGCTGCCGAGCAGGCCGGAATGCGAGGCGAGGTTGATGATGCGTCCCTTGCGCCGCTTGATCATCGACTTGGCGACCGCCTGGGCGCAGAAGAACGGCGCCTCGAGGTTCACGCGAAGCAGGGTCTGGAGATCGTCGAGAGTCGTATCGACGAAGGCCTTCGCGACGACGACAGCGGCGTTGTTGACCAGGATATCGATCGGTCCGAACGACGCCATCAGCCCGTCGATCATCGGCGTGATCGCCCGCGTGTCCGCCAGATCGAAAGTGACCGCGGTTGCCGTGCCGCCGCCTTTGCGGATGGCCGCGACCACTTCGGTAGCACTCGCCTCGTCCCGATCCAGCACCGCGACCGCGGCCCCGGCGTGTGCGAAGTCAATGGCGAGCTGCCGTCCGATGCCTTGTCCGGCGCCGGTGACGAGGCAGCGATGCCCGATCAGTTCGTTAGACAGCATGTCTCTCCCCCAAGGGTGTTGCCCTTGACTATACTGTCTAGACAGGTATAGTCAAACTCACTGCAGCCAAAGCAGGTCGCAAGGAGGATATGCCAGTGATCCCGGAACAGGATGTGCAGTTTTACCGAGACAACGGCTATGTCGTGCAGCACGACTTTTTCGATGCGGCGACGATCGCCGAACTGGGCCGCGCCTGCGATGCGCTGTGCGCCAAGGCCGGCGCGCTGACGAAGAACGACGATTTCTACGACCTGGAGGACAGCCACTCGGCAGATGACATCCGGGTGCGGCGGCTGAAACGGCCGACCGAAATGGATGAGGTCTTTTATCGCATCGCGCGCCATCCGCGGCTGCTGGAGGCGCTGTCGCAACTGATCGGGCCTTCGATCCGCCTCAGCCATCCGACCGGCAAGATCAACATCAAGGGGGCCGAATATGGCGCCCCGGTGGAGTGGCACCAGGACTGGGCCGCCTATCCCCACACCAACGACGATCTGCTGTCGGTCGGCATCCCGCTCGACGACTGCCGCGAAGAGAATGGCCCGCTTCTGGTCATTCCCGGCAGCCACAAGGGCCCCACCTATGACCACCATGCCAACGGTTACTACTGCGGCGGCATCGACGCGGTGACGAGCGGTATCGATTTCTCGAAGGCGGTCGCTTTGACCGGCAGCGCCGGCATGGTGACGTTCCATCACGTGCGCGCGGTCCACGGATCGGCCCTGAACACGTCGACGCGGTCGCGCCGGCTGTTCCTGCTGCAATACGCGGCGGTGGACGCCTGGCCGATCCTCGGTGTTGCGAATCTCGACAAGTTCAACCAGGGGATCGTGCAGGGTGAGCCGACCCTCGATCCACGGACGGTTGCCACGCCGATCCGCATCCCGTTTCCGAAGGCGCCAACCCTCGGCTCGATCTACGAGGAGCAGCGGGTCATGGCGAATCGCCATTTCTCGCAATACGAGAAGGGTAAGAAAAAGACGGTCGATGCCTGATCGATCGTAGCGCGGGGTAACCGGCGGTGCGCGGGTTAGGGCGCGCCCGCGCCATAGGACCAAATCATATCGTGGGCGGCGATTCCCGCCCCCGATTCAGGAGGAGATCGTGTGGGACGGCCATGGCGCTGTACGAGCGCCGGTCCGTTCCGCCGCGCGACCGACCTCGCGCCCGACAAACCGATGGTGTTCGGAAAGTGAACGAGACCGGCGTGCTGGGCGCTCCTGATTCGCCAGGCTGCACGGTGTCAAGCGGTTGTAATAGGAGGAAACGAATGACCAGTCGCAATGCTTTGAAAATGGCATCGCTAGCCATTGTGCCGTTCTTGTGGATGGGGACGCCTGCCGCTGCGCAGGAGAAGATTCAAATCAAGTTTGCGTCTCTCCACGCTGCCACCGAGTCGTTCATGCAGACGACGGCTCGCATGTTAGAGAACGTCACGGCGCGCACCGGTGGGCGGGTGACCTTCGAGACCTACTACGGCAGCAGCCTCCTGAAGGCCGCTGATCTTTATCCCGGTCTGGCGAGTGGCGCCGTCGGCATGGCGAGCTCGGTGCCGAGCGGATTCAACCCGCGGGAATTTCCGGTGTCGGGCGTGATACTGCCCTGCACGACCGAGAATGCGCTGGCGGCGACGCTTGCTTTCAAGGAGTGGTATGAAACCACGCCGGAAGTGCAGGCCGAGTTCAAGCGCAACAACGCCCATATGCTGCTCGGCTGGCCTGTTGCGGAGAACGTGCTCTGGACCCAGAAGCGCGTGGAAACCGTGCAGGATCTGCGCGGGCTCCGGCTCCGCATGCTTCTCGGCCCGGGAGAGGCCCTATCGATGCTGGGCGCCACCGCTGTCGCCGTGCCCTACACGGAGACGATCGACCTGCTGCAGCGCGGCGGCGTCGACGGCATCAGCTCCAGCTTCCTGGAGCAAGGTGTGCGAGACGGCCTTGGAGATGTTGTCAACTATGTCTCTTCCGGCGGCCGGTTCGGCATCTATACCGTGATTCAAACGTCGATCCGCCTCGATCTCTGGAACAAGCTTCCCGACGACATCAAGGCGGTCTTCCGCGATGAGGCCGAGAAGGCGACAGCGCAGTACATGAAGGATACCGACGCCGCTGTGGCCCACGCAGCCGCGCTCCTGCACAAGGCCAAGAAGACCAAAGTGGTCGTGATGGATCCCGTCGAAGAGGCGCGGTGGTGCGAGACGACCAAGGACAAGCTTCTCGCCAATTACGTCCAGCGGACGACCCGCGTGAAGGCCGATGGAAAGGCGCTGCACGACAAGTTCCGCGAGCTCGTCGCCAAGCATTCCAAGGAGCATCCGTACAAGACGGCCTTGGATCGCTATCTCGCAAGCGCCAAGCAGTAGAACCGTCGAGGAAACCGGACTCTTCGGAGTCCGGTTTTCCTGCATCTGACAGGCGGGGAGAGGGCCGATGCTGAAAGCCATCGAGAGCACGTCGAGGGTCTCTGCGGGATTGGCCGGCTGGTTGACGCTCCCGATCATGATCACCGTCTTCCTGGACGCGTTTCTGCGAGGGCTTTTCGGCATAGCCGTCGAGGGCGTCAGCGAGCTCAATTCATTTCTTCTGGTCGCTATGATTTATCTGGGGCTTGCAGGTACCCAGAACGCCCGCGCCAATTTCCAGGTCACGCTGTTCATAGAGCGCCTTCCGGAACGCGCCCAGCGTTGGATTGGCGTAGTGCTCCTGATCGTGCTGATCGCAGTTACCTCCGTCCTGTGCTGGTTCTGTGTGCGCGCCGCGATTTCGTCGTTCGAGCGCAGCGAAATCACCTACGGGCTGATTGAGGTGCCCATCTGGCCGAGCCGCGCGATCATCGCCTTCGGCTTCGCGCTCCTCGTTCTTCAGTTCATTGCCGACGTGATTCATCTCGGGAAGGGTACAAGGCGGGCCTTCGACGAAGGTCAGTCCGAGCTACCCCACTGAAGCAGCGGAACAACCAGACATGATGTCCCTTTTCGCGCTGGCGATGATTGCCGGGCTCCTGGTCTTGCTGGCGCTCGGCATGCCTATCGCATTCGCCCTGATCGTCGTCGGGATGACCAGTCTTTTGCTTTCCCAGGGCTGGTCGTCGAGCGCCTACCTCCTGGGCAACTTTCCATATGCGGCGGTCTCCGACTTCGCCTTCATCATCATCCCCCTGTTCCTGTTCATGGGGCAGATGGCCTTCCTCGCTGGAGTTTCCGAGCGGGCGTTTCGCACGGCAAGAGCATGGCTGGGTCATCTGCCCGGCGGATTGCCGATCGCCGCTGTCGCTGCCTGTGCCGGTTTTGCGGCGGTCTGCGGTTCAAGCATCGTGACTGCGGTGACGATCGGCCGCATCTCCATTCCCGAAATGCTGAAGGCCGGCGTGTCCCAGCGTCTCGCCGGTGGCACGGTTGCGACCGCCGGGACGCTGGGCGTTCTGATTCCGCCAAGCGGCATCCTGGTGGTCTACTCCGTCGCAACGCAGGTGCCGGTCCTCGACCTGTTCATATGCGCATTCCTGCCCGGCATCCTGACGGCAATCGTCTACGGCATCGGCATCTATATCTGGGTCAAGGTGTCTCCCCGCGAGCGAGCTGCCATCCTGCAGGAGCGCGCATCGTGGAAGACGCGATTCCGGTCGCTCAGTTCGAGTTGGGAGATCACCCTGCTGTTCTCCATCGTCCTTGGGTCGATGTATCTCGGCATCGCTACCCCCACCGAAGCGGCGAGTATCGGTGCGCTGGCAGCGACCGCTGTCGCTCTCGCTCGCCGCACGTCGCTGGGATCCGTCGGTCGCAGCCTCGTTGATTGCGGCGCGACAACTTCGGCCGTGTTCGCGCTTATCGTCGGTGCCGGCGTTTTCAGCCTCGCCCTGGCCATGACGCAGGCGCCGCAGCAACTCGCATCCCTGGTGGCGGGGTTGAATGCTCCGCCTGCGGTGCTGCTGATCCTCCTGCTGATTCCGTATTTCTTCCTCGGCATGTTTCTCGACGCGATCTCGATGATCCTGCTCACCATGCCGGTGATTTTCCCGATCGTGATCGAGAACAATCTCAATCCGGTGCTGTTCGGCATCCTCGTTACGAAGATGACGGAGATCGGCAATATCACGCCCCCCGTCGGGCTGAATGTCTATGTCCTCAAGGGGGTGGTGCCGGAAATCGATATCGCAGAGATATTCCGGGGCGTCGGACCTTTTGTGCTGATGGAACTCTTTCTCGTCGGTCTCTTCATCGCGTTCCCGGAACTCATCCTCTTCCCGATATCGGGACAGTAGTCGCGCATCAGGATGGGAGCAGCCCGAATCATTCAAGCCTGCCATCCGGCGGTGCGCTGAATCGGGTGCGAACAACAAGGAAAGGAAAACGTCGTGGCAACTTGGGATTCATTCTTGACCGAGCAGGATCGCGCAACCGTGGCGCGCGGGCGCTGGGCGCAGCGGGTGGGATTCGGTGCGCGCCCGGCGGTCATCGTCATCGATGCGCAGGTCTACATGGTCGGAGAACGCGGTCGCGACGACAGCGCCTACCCGTTGAGCTGCGGTGAGGTGGGATGGAAGGCGATCGACGCGGCGAAACCGATTCTCTCGGCCGCTCGAGCTGCAGGCGCGCCGGTCATCTACACCCGGTTCGCCCTTGCTCCCCGCGGGCTCGATAGCGGCGTATTTGCCAGCAAGCTCGGTTCCGGGCAGGGGGAGTTCTCCTATGTCCGCGGGACGAAAGGTGTCGAACTGATCCCCGAGATCGCGCCGCAACCGGACGAGCTGGTGATCGAGAAGGTCAAGCAAAGCGCGTTCTTCGGCACCACCCTGCTGCCGCTCCTGGTGCATCAGAAAATCGATACGATCATCGTGGTTGGCGGGTCGACGTCCAACTGCATCCGCGCGACGGTGGTCGACGGCGCGCAGCATAACTTCCGCGTCATCGTGCCTGAGGAGGCCGTCTTCGACCGGATCGGCATGAGCCACGCGGCCGCGCTGTTTGACATGGACCGGACCTACGCCGATGTCATGCCAGTGCGCGAAGTCGTGTCGTATCTGTCGAAGTTATGAGGCCTGCGGCGGCGGGGCCGGCGGAATGCCCGAAGCTCGGCTGGGTCTGACGGCCTGCCGGTATTCGCATGAGTGGCTGGCGCAGGCACGGCCCGGGCGCGCATCCCGGGCCGTCGCCGTTCTGCCTGGTCTAGGCGTGAGAGAAGAGGCGAAGGCCGGGTGTCGGCATTTCGGCGACCAGGATCGTCCCGCTGTCGGATTCGACGATGTACAGGTGACGATTCTCCGGCCCGCCATAGGCCAGGTTGGTGATCGCCAGGCCGACGGATGACCGCAGCCGGTAGAGCGGCTCGCCCAGTCGCGAGAACAGCCACGCAGTCCCCAGCCCGCAATGGGCGATCGCCAGGTTTCCCGCTGAGTCCATGGCAAGACCGTCCGGTCCAGCCAGGCCGCCCGAGAGATTCAGGAATGCGGCGACCTTCGACGTGGTGCCATCGCCGTGAAGCGGCATGCGCCAAACCTGGTTGGCGCGCGTGACGGCCACGAAGAGATGCTTCTCGTCCGGGGACAGGACGATACCGTTGGGGCTCGGGATCGTGTCGATCAGGCAGTGGATGTCGCCCTGCGTATCGAGCCGGTAGACGCGGCCGGTCGGATCCTGCAGTCCGGTCTGCCCCTGGTCCGTGAAGTAGAGGTCGCCGTTGCGGGCGAACACCAGATCGTTCACGCCCTTCAACCCTTCGCGCCGGACGCGGGTGACGACGGGCGAGATCTTTCCGGTGTTAGGGTCCAGTGCGAGAATTCCGCGCAGATGGTCGGCGATGAAGATGCGGCCGTCCTTGTGGATCGCCAGCCCGTTCGGCCAGCCATCGTACTGGACCACTTCCGAGAAGCTGCCGTCCGGTGAAACCCGAAGGATTCGGCCATAGGGGATGTCGACCAGGTACAGGTTGCCGGCGCGATCGAACGATGGGCCCTCGAGGAAGGAGTGCATGTCGCCGTGATCCTTGCCGAACGCCCAGTCCGAACGCCGGCCGCGCACGCGGAGCGGGTCGGGCAGGGTGGCGAAGACGCGGGTGGGGATCTCGGGCGGCGCAGTAAACATTGTTCGGCCTCGGTTTACGAAAGCTTGGAGTGGCGGGGTCGGGCGAGACGTCAGTCGCCGACGATGCTTCCCGAAGATTTGCCGAGGATGTACTCCATCTGCAGATCCCCCGGAAAATAGGATTTTCCGCACTGCACGATCCGGTCTTGCTCGTCGCGGAAAATATTGTCGCGCACCATCAGGGCCACGCCAGGTTTTACACGAAGCCGCGCCGCCAGCCACTTCGGTGCGTTTATCGCGGTCATCGTCACTGCGATCACCGGAATGGGCTGCCTGGTGATCTCGCACAGGAAATCATGCGCCGACTGGTGATTGAGCATGCGCTGCGTCACCTGATCGCCCAGCGCCTGCGGGATATAGCGGATCTCGACGCCGACGATGCGCTCGTCGATCTTGCGCAGTCGATCGAGGCGATACACCTTGCTCTTCTCGTCGACCGAAAGCTGCAGTGCCACCTCTGGCGGAACGTCGACGCGCTTGAACGTGATCGCGGCGTAGGAGACGAGTTTGCCGCGGAGTGCGACTTGCTGCTCGAACGAGTGGCATTGGAGCGTATCGATCCGCGAGACGATCGAAGATCGCTCGGCGACGAAGGTGCCGCGGCCGGTTTGCCGCAGGATCATCCCGTCATAGACGAGACGCGAAAGCGCATGGCGGACCGTGACGCGCGTGGTGCGGAAATCACGGGCAAGCTCGGTCTCGGACGGCAGGCGATCGCCGGCGCGAAACTCGCCATCGATGATGCGTCGGCGGATCGATTCCTGGATCCGGTAATAGATGGGGGTGAATTGGTCGGCGCCGGGAACGGGATCCATGTGAATTCTTACGAATCCTATTGACGGGTAGCTGTATAGACAACTAGCCTACCTCCAAACACACCGCAAGACCACTCTGCGGCGACTTGGGAAGGAACGGTAGTGAAGTCTTTCAGCATGGTATCGACGAGCGGCATTCTCGGCTACGGCTTCCCGGAGGCCTCGCTCGAGGCCGCGATGGCGCGCTCCCCGAACATGATCGGCGTTGACGGCGGCAGTGTCGATCCCGGCCCGCATTACCTCGGGTCGGGCAAGCCGTTCTGTTCTACCATCTCGATTCGTCGCGACCTGCGCCTGATGCTGCGCGCGGCAATTGCCAACAAGATTCCGATGGTCATCGGCACCTGCGGCGGTGCAGGCGGCGAGCCGCACCTGGAATTGACGGCGCGCCTCGTGCGCGAGATTGCGCGGGAGGAGGGTCTGCATTTCCGCATGGCAACGATCCATGCCGAGCAGGACAAGGCGTATGTGAAGCAGCGCCTCGCGAATGGTCGCGTGCGGCCGCTGGGCAGCCACGGACCGCTGGAGGAAGCGACCGTGGATCGGGCCGAGCGCATCGTCGGCATGATGGGGCCGGAGCCGTTCATGCGCGCGTTGGACCAGGGCGCGCAGGTCGTGCTCGCCGGCCGCAGCAGCGATCCGGCATCGTTCGCGGCGACCGCGATGCGCGCACAGGTGCCGCCGGCGCAGGCCTGGTATGCCGGCAAGATGCTGGAATGCGGCGCGACGCCGTCCGTGCCGAAGGGGCACGACTGCCTCTATGTGACGGTCGATCAGGAGTCCGTGACGTGCGAGCCGACCAATCCGGCCCGTCGCTGCACGCCGCTCTCGATCGCGACGCACAGCCTGCACGAGAACGCCAGCCCGTGCTTCCACGTGGAGCCAGGCGGGCTGCTCGATACCTCCGACTGCCGGTTCGATGCCGTATCCGATCGCGCCGTCCGCGTCAGCGGCATGCGCTGGACGCCGGCGGATCAGTACACGGTGAAACTCGAAGGCGTGGAGCTGGCTGGCTACCGGGCGCTGACGATCTGCGGCACGCGCGACCCGCTGCTGATCGGACGCTTCGACAACTTCATCGAGTCGGTCCGCAGCGAGGTGGAGAAGAAGGCGGCCGCATTTGGCGTGCAGCCCTCCGACTATACCCTGACCTTCCGCTGCTATGGCCGGGACGGCGTGATGTCTGTCCGCGAGCCCATCAAGAAGATCCAGTCGCACGAGATCGGGATCGTTGCCGATGTCGTCGGCAAGTCGCAGGACGTGGCGAGCGCGGTGCTGGGGATGACGCGGACCAATCTCCTGCATACGGATTTTCCGGGCCGCCTATGCCGGGAGGGCAATATGGCCTTTCCGTTCTCGCCGTCGGATGTGGAGGCGGGCCCGGTCTACAGGTTCACGTTCAACCATGTCGTAGAGGTCGACGACCCGTGCGCCATGTTCCCGATCGAATTCGAGACAGTGTGAGGTGGCCATGGCACGAATTCGCGACATAGCGAAGGTTTGCCGCAGCAAGAACGCGGGTCCGTTCCAGCTTACGATCGACGTCGCCTTCGACGAACCGAAGATGTTCGAGAAGGTGAAGGCGACCGGCATCCTGGGCGCCCCTTTGTTCGCCAAGCTGTACGGCGTCAAGGAGAGCGAGGTGCTCTTCACCGTTTACGATGCCGGATACGCCTTCAAGGCCACCTTGCCGCGCCTGAAATCCGCGGGTGACATTGGGGACACCGATGTCTATGGCGCCCAGCAGCACGCGCCTCTGCTCGATGTCGACATCCCGGTCTAGCGTCCTCGCTGGCGCGCCCCTTCGGCGGGCGCGGGCCGGATTCGTTGCGCGGATAGCCTCCGCGCCGCGGACGGTTCAGCTTGCCTCCGTTTTCGGTGGCCTGCTGATCTGGCAGTTGGCTGCGTCGCAGTATTCGCATTTCATCCTGCCGCCGCCGAGCGCCGTCCTGCTGCGCATGATGGACATCGGCTTCGACCTGCGGCTCTTGCAGGCCTTGTCGGGCTCGCTGCAGCACATGCTGGTCGGGTTCGGGCTCGCATTCGGCATCGCGCTGCCGCTGGGCATGCTGATGGGACGCATGCCGCGGCTGTACGCGATGCTGGATCCGATCGTAAGCGCGCTGTACGCGATCCCGTCCGTCGCGTTCGTTCCGTTCCTCGTGATCTGGTTTGGCCTGTTCTACGAGTCCCGTGTCGCGCTCGTGTTCATCATGGCCTTCCCGGACATTCTGGTCGTCATCGCGGCGGGGGCGAGGGACATTCGCCGCAACCTGATCGATGTCGGCCGCTCGTTTGGCGCCAGCCGGATGCAGATCGCCAGCAAGGTGCTGTTCATGGCGATGCTGCCGTTCGTGACCACGGGATTGCGCGTCGGCAGCGCCCGGGCGATCAACGGCATGATCACCGCCGAACTGTTTCTCGCCGCGGTCAATCTTGGCGAGATGATGAAGATGAGCGCCCGCATGTTCGATACGGCCGGTGTACTGGCCGTGGTTGTGGTGATCGCCCTGCTCGGGCTGCTCGCGCAGTCGGCCATCGCCGCCTTCGAGGCGAAGTTCTTGCACTGGCACCATCGGAAATGACCATGACGCGGGGGACACGGCTGCTCTGGAACATCGCCGGCATCGTGATCTTCATCGCGATGTGGGAGGGCCTTGGGCATTGGCTCGGCAGTCGGGTGCTTTCGCCCCCCAGCACCGTGATCGTGGACTATATCGGCCTGCTCCAGGCGGGAACGATGCTGGCCGAACTGTTCACGTCGATGCGCCAGATGCTGGTCGGCTTCGGGCTTGCCTGCCTTATCGGCATGCCGATGGGCGTTTTGATGGGCCGGTTCAAGGTGTTCGAGTATGTGCTGACGCCCTGGATCGGCATGTTCCTCGTGACATCGGTCGCGGCGCTGGTGCCGCTTCTCATCCTGCTGCTCGGGACGGGGTTCACCTTCCGCGCGACGATCGTGTTCATCGCGTCGGTCTGGTACATCGTCATCACGACCTATAACGGCGCGCGCGGCATCGATCCCGGCCTGCTGGCGGTCGCGCGGTCGTTTGGCGCCTCGTCGTCGAAAACCGTCGTTTCGGTGGTGCTGCCGTCGCTCTACCCGTACCTCATCACCGGCGCGCGGATCGGACTGGTGCACGCGATTCGCGCCATGGTGATGGCCGAGATGTTCGTCATTCTTGGCTATGGCGGTCTGATCTATCAAACCGGGCTCATGGCGGAAACCGGTCCGCTGATCAGCCTTCTGATTTCGCTGATGATCGTCAGCGTCGCCGCGACCTGGCTGCTCAGGGTCGTCGGTCGGGCGATCGCTCCCTGGTACGACCAACGGACCGCCGGAGCCTGACAAGACGCACGCGTAGGATCGAGAAAAGGCGGCACCCGCCGTCGATAAGCCAATGGAGGTAAACGTCATGAAGATTACCCGCCGTCAGTCGCTAGGAATGCTCGCCGCCTCGATGACCCTCAGCATGGGAGGTGTCCAGATTGCGTTGGCGCAGGACAAGTCCAAACGAGTCCTGACCGGCCACATCCTGGGCAATACGCTGGCGATTCACGTTCCTGCGATCGCGGCACTGAACGAAGGCCTGCCGGCGCTCGGCTACGCGCCGCCCAAGCTGACCCGCGTCGACTCGATGCAGGTGCTGACGCAGTCGATCATCGGCAGGTCGGCCGAGCTGGGCGAAACCGACATCTCGTCGACACTTCAGGCGTCGACCGTCGGTGCCGACCTGAAGGCGATCGGCCTCGTCTATGCGAACGCCAGCCTCGTCTTCGTCGTCAACGCCGATGTGGTCAAGGACTTCTCGGATCTGCAGAAGCCGGGCGTGATCGTCGCCGTGAATTCGAAGGGCGACTGGATCCACGCCATGCTCAACGGCCCGCTGACGAAGCGCGGCGTCGATCCGAACAAGGTCATGATCGTCGAGATCGGCGGTTCCAGCTCGCGAGTGCAGGCGCTGCTTGCCAATCGCGTGCAGGCGGTGCCGGTGCATTTCGACCAGACCCCGGAGATCCTCAACAAGGGCAACTACAAGATCCTTTTGAAGCCCTGGGAGGAGTACAAGCTCTACATCGCGGAGTGCTGGGTCGTGAACGGCACGTGGCTGAAGAACCCAGAGAACCGCCGGCTGGCGGTCGACATCCAGAAGGCGACGATCACGTCCTTCCGCAAGGCGAACCGCGACCTGAAGTACTTCGGCGACATGTACCGCAAGTATTCGTCGATCAAGGGCGCGGCCGAGATGACCGACGAGAAGCTCCAGCCGGTGTGGGAAACCATGTCAAAGACCGCGCGGGCATGGCCGGACGACGGCATGTTCGACCGTGCCAATTTCAGGGAACTGCTGCCGGCGTACAGGTCGGTCAGCTCTTTTGCCAAAGAGCCGGATCTCGACACGCTGATCGACACCAGCATCACAGAGCAGGCGCTTAAGGAACTCGGGTGATCATGGCTCCGAAGCTCGAGATAAAGGGCGTATCGAAAAGCTTCATCCATCGCGGCGAGAAACTGCAGGTCCTGCAGGATTTCTCGCTCGCGGTGGAGGATCTCGAATTCGTGGTCCTGCTGGGACCGTCCGGCTGCGGCAAGTCGACCTTGCTGCGGATCGTCGACGGGATCGACAATTGCGACGAGGGTGCCGTCATCCTCAACGGCAAGGACGTCACGGGAACGACCGGCGGCGGCCGGGGCATGGTGTTCCAGTCGTTCGAGCTGTTTCCGTGGCGCACGGCGCTTGGCAACATCGAGTTCGGGCTCGAGGTGGCTGGGGTGCCGAGGGCCGAGCGCCGCGAGACCGCCCGCCACTACATCGATCTGGTCGGGCTCTCGCGCTTCGAGGACTCCTATCCGCACCAGCTCAGCGGCGGCATGCAGCAGCGCGTCGGCATCGCCCGGGCGCTCGCCATCAAGCCGGACATCCTGCTGATGGACGAGCCCTACGGCGCGCTGGACGTGCAGACCCGCGATCTGCTGCAGACAGAGTTGCTGCGGATCTGGGACAGCGAGCGCAAGACCGTGATTTTTGTCACGCATTCCATCGAAGAGGCCATTTACCTCGCCGACCGGATCGTGGTCATCACGCCGCGGCCGGGACGGATCGATCGCATCATAAAGGTGCCGTTCGGGCGGCCGCGCGAGGAGGAGATCAAGGCGGGTCCTGAGTTCCTCGCGATGCGGCGCGATATCTGGTCGTCGCTCAAGAAGGGCGCACGGATTTAGCGCCCGGCGGCCGCACTCACCGAAGCAAGAGCTGAACCATGAAGATTGCCGTCCTTCCGGGCGATGACATCGGACCCGAGATCACCGACGCTGCGCTCAAGATCCTGCAGGCGGCAAGTACGCGTTTCGGCTTGAAGCTGGAGTTCGATGTCCAGGAAGTCGGGATGGCTGCGCATCGTCGTACCGGCACGACGATGCCGGAGTCGGCGCTCGAGGCGGCCCGCGCCGCCGACGCGATCATCCTCGGCCCGGCGGGCATGACGGCCTATCCGCCGCGTCACGACGGCGGAATCAACGTCCCCGGCACCGTGCGCAAGCAGCTCGATCTCTTCGCCAACCTGCGCCCGGCGCGCTCGCGTCAGGGTGTGCCGCGGGCCCATCCCGGGCTCGACCTGATGATCGTGCGCGAGAACACGGAAGGGTTCTACGCAGACAGGAACCTGCATAATGGCTACGGCGAGTTCATGCCGACGCCGGATTGCGCGATGTCGGTGCGGGTGATCACCGCGAAGGCGTCGCGGCGGATCGCCGAAGTCGCCTTCCAGACCGCGGCCGGACGGCGCAAGCACGTCACCATGGTGGGCAAGCGGCATGTGCTGCAGGTGACGGACGGCCTTTTCATGCGCGAGGTCGAAGCGGTGGCCGCACGCTATCCGGACGTCCAGCTCCGCGAGGTCGATGTCGATGCGATGGCGGCGGAGCTGTACACACGACCCCAGGCTTTCGACGTCGTGCTGACGACGAACATGTTCGGCGACATCCTGTCGAACCAGGCCGTGGCGCTGTCCGGCGGCCTTGGTCTGGCCGCGGCGCTGAACGCCGGCGAGGGGCGGGCGGCGGCCAATGCGGGCCACGGCTCGGCCCCCGACATTGCCGGCAAGGGAATCGCCAATCCCACCGGGCTCATCCTGTCGACGGCACTGCTGCTGCGCTGGCTTGGCGCGAAGCAGCGCAGCAACGCCTTCACCGCCGCCGCCGATGCGATCGACGCGGCTATCGATCGTACATTGTCGGACGGCAGCGCCCGGACGAAGGATCTGGGTGGCGGGGCGACGACACAGGACTTTGCAGGCAAGGTCGTCGGCAATCTGTCGTAGGGACTGGTAGCAGCCAGGTTCACCGGCGCGCGGCTTGCGCGGCGTAGACGCGCCCTTACGCCGTCGGCGGCAGGGTGGAACCGTGCGCACCGTCCGGTGCGGCAGTGAAATCCTCGACGTCGTGGCGTCGCAAACCGTTGCGAATCCCACCCGCTGCAATGCGTCCGAACAGCCGGCCAACGCGAGCGAAGAAGCATTGACGGGGCTGAATTTACATGCGACTAAGTCACCCGCTATTCGGGATGTGTGTTCCGATTATCGGAACAAAATGAAGCCTTGGGAGAGAGATGCAGCGGTCGGCCAACGCGATCCGGGGTCAGGGGGAAGTCGAGTTTTCGCTCACCGCGAGCCGTGCGCTTCAGATCCTGTCGGCCTTCGATTCGAACCGTCCTGAAATGGGCGTGAGTGAGATTGCGCGGACGCTCGATCTGTCGCGCACCGCGGTCCAGCGTCTCGTGCAGACCCTCGATATGCATCAGTTCCTCGAGCAGAATCCGCACACCAGGAAGTACAGGATCGGCGTGCAGGCCTTCCGCATCGGCAATCTCTTCGCGCTCGGCCGCCAGCTCGAAGTTCTCGCCCGGCCCGACATGGAAGCTCTTGCCGCGAAGACGCTTTTCACCGTGTACTTGTCGGTGCTGCGCCACGACACGATGGTGATGACTGCCGCGGTCGAGGGGGCGGGGCCGATCCGATATTACGCTCAGGTCGGCCAGCGCTTGCCGCTGCACAGCACCGCCACCGGCAAGGTCGCCCTTGCACAACTTCCGCCCGACGTCGCAGCGGAGCTGCTCGACCGGACGGGCTTGCGCCGGGTTACGGACAATACGGTCACCGATCGGCAAGCCCTGATGGCGGACCTCTCGACCATCCGCGAGCGTCGTTACTCGATCAATTGGGAAGAGAATACGCCCGGCGTCGGTTCGATCGCCTCACCGATCCTGGATACAAGAGGCGGCCTGCTTGCTGTCTTGTCGATCGCCTTCGCAACCAGCCAGGTCGATCGACGCCAGGTCGCCGCCCTCGGCGCGCATGTCGCGCGCGCGGCCGTCGACATCACCGCGCGCGCACGCGCCAACCCGCTCAACGCGGCCGCGTGACTGCCGCGCGCGGACCGGACCAACAGCAATCCACACACGACGGAGGAGACATGGCTAAGACCGAAGCCAAAGCGAAGCACCGGCTCTCGACCGAAACCGAATACGATCCCGGCAAGGCGCTCGCGAACACGAGCGGCTGGCCGAAGCAGGTCTTCCATGTCAGTCATCTGCGCGAGGAGGATTTCCGCAACGACGGGTTCCGCTCCTACACGCTGACCCGCGATCTGGGCTTCGCCAAGGCGACCGGCGGGATGGTGCAGGCGCATATCAATCGCCGCGCGCGGCCGTTCAACGCGGCCGAAGTCTCGAAGCCGCATTTCCACGACACGCTGTTCCAGATGGTCTACGTCCTGAAGGGCTGGGTGCGCAGCGAGTTCGAAGGCCAGGGGGTGATCGAAATGCGAGAGGGCAGCGCGTGGATCCAGCCGCCCGGCATCAAGCATATGGTGATCGGCTATTCCGATGATCTGGAGATCCTCGAGATCATCCTTCCTGCCGAATACGACACGGTGAACATCAAAGGCCCCATTCCGGGCAAATCGTGACCATCCTGGCACAGAGACGGCAGCCGATGACGACGGGTCGATTGAAGGGGCGCAAGGCGCTCGTTACGGGCGCAAGCGCGGGGATCGGGCGCGCGTGCGCTGTCGCGCTCGCCCGCGAGGGCGCCGACGTCATCGTTACGGGGCGTCGGGCCGCCGCGCTTGATGAGGTTGCCGCCGCGTGCCGGGCCCATGGCACCGGTGCGCAGACGGTCGTCGGCGATCTCGACGATGGCGCCTTCGTGCGCTCGCTCGCCGAGACGGCGGGCGACGCCGACATTTTCGTCAACAACGCCGGCGTATTGACCTATGCGCCGCTGCTTGAAACGAAGATGGAAGACTGCGAGGCGATGTTCCGGACGAACGTCATCGCGGCGTTCGCCATTACGCTCGAGATCGCCAAAAAGATGGCGGCGCGGCGCAGCGGACATCTGGTCTTCGTGACGTCGGGTTCTGCGCGCAACGTCAATCAGTTCGCCACTGTCTACGCGGCCACCAAGCACGCGCTATCGGCCTTCGCGAAGGGGTTCCGCCTCGAACTCAAGGGAACGGGCGTCAAGGTCAGTGAAATCGCGCCCGGCATGGTCGATACCGGGATTCGCGACAACAGCCGCCACCCCGACGTGCTCAAGTCGGTCGCGGCGCGTAAATACAAGCCGCTGACCGCCGAGGACGTCGCCGAGGCGGTTATTTTCGCGGCGACCGCGCCGGACAATTGCTGCCCCGACCTTGTCGAACTGCGCCCGAGGGATGCCTGAGCGATGGATCTGGGGTTTGCCGGTCGCCGGGCACTCGTCACGGGCGCTTCGCAGGGGATTGGACGCGCGATCGCGGAATCGCTGGCGCGCGAGGGCTGTGACCTGCATCTCGCCGCGCGCGATCAGGACGCGCTCGACCGCGCGGCTGCCGATCTCCGGGCGCAGTTCGGCGTACGCGTCGATGTCCATGCGACCGACCTGTCCAAGCGCGGTGCCGCCGCCGCGCTCGCCGCGGCCTGCACCGACGCCGACATCCTGGTCAACAACGCCGGCAATACGCCGCGCGGCGACATCCTGTCGGTCGACGAGCAGACCTGGCGCGACGGCTGGGAGCTGAAGATCTTCGGCTACATCAACATGACGCGCGCCTTCTACGGTCGCATGTGCGAGCGGGGCGCGGGTGTCATCATCAACATCATCGGCATCGGTGCGGAGAAGCTCGAATACGCCTACGCGGCCGGCGGCAGCGGCAATGCGGCGCTGGTTGCGCTGACGCGATCCATCGGCAGCGTCAGCCTCGACTACGGCGTGCGCGTAATGGGAATTAACCCGGGCTGGGTCGAGACGGAGAAGGCGAAGCGCTCGCTGCGCAAGCGCGCTGCTGCCGAGTTGGGCGATGAAAACCGTTGGCCCGAGCTTGTCACGGATTGGCCGCGCGGCCAGTTGATCCAGCCGTCCGAAATCGCCGATGTCGTCGCGTTCATGGCCTCGGACCGCGCCTCGGCGATGTCCGGCCAGATCGTCACCGTCGACGGCGGCTTTACGGCGCGCGGCTATCCGCCGCCGAAGAAGGCGGCCAGGGCCGGGAAGGGCGGCACATGACCGACGCGACGCTGATCGCCAATCCGGCCAAGCGGAAGCTGGCCGCCGGCGAACCGGTCGTCATGATGTCGCTGCGCCAACTGCGTACGGCCGACGCGGCCATGATCATTCGCGAGTGCGGGTTCGATGGCTTCTATGTCGACCGCGAGCACGGCATGTTCTCGGATGCGGAGACGGCGACGCTGTGCGCGAGCGGCCAATTGATGGGGCTGTTGCCCGCAGTTCGCGTGCGCGCGAACACGACGGCTGAGATCGGCGGTGCGCTCGACGCGGGCGCGCTGTGCGTGATCGTGCCGCATGTGACCGGCAAGGCCGATGCCGCGAAGGCCGTCCAAGCGGTCAAGTTTCCGCCGCAGGGGGCGCGCTCGATCGCTGCTCTCAGCCCGACGACCCGCTATCGGACACTGCCCGCCGCCGAGCTGATCCGTCTCGTCAATGACATGACAATGGTCATCGCGATGCTGGAGACCGCCGACGGGATCAGCGCCGCCGACGAGATCGCGTCCGTGCAGGGAATCGACGCCTTGATGATCGGGCCCGGCGATCTCAGCGCGGAACTCGGCATTCCGGGCGACGTGCGCCATCCGCGCATTCGCGAGGCCTATGTCGCCGCGGCCAAGGCGGCCCGTGCCCATGGCAAGCACTTCGTCGCCGGTGGCGCAGGAGGCCCGGATGCCGGGGAAATGGCCGCACATGGCGCGAAGATCTTCATGGGCGGAACCGACATCGGTTACATGATGTCGGCGGCGCGGACGGCCGCAAGCACGCTACGCAAGCAAGGGTCACACCAGGTCTGATCGGCAATCATCCAGTGGAGCGACCGCACCGATAAGTGCGGATGACGCAGAATGGGAGGAAACACATGAAGCGCTTTTTGGCAGGACTTCTCGGTGCAGTCGCACTCACCTTTGGCGGGGTGGCGAACGCGGATACTTATCCTTCACGGCCTGTGACGATCGTCGTCGCGTGGCCGCCCGGCAGCGGCATCGATGTGATGGTGCGTCATATGAACGAGGCGCTCCGCGCCGAGCTGGGCCAGCCGATCATCATCGACAACCGCGGCGGCGCCGCTGGTGTCGTCGGCGCCCAGTTGGTCGCCAACGCGGCGCCGGATGGCTACACGGTGCTGTTCACCTCGTCTGCGCTGAACATGGTTGCCGCGATGGGAACGAAGACGACCTACAACGCGAAGGACAGTTTTGTTCCGATCGTGAACGTTGCCTGGAGCCCGTCGCTGCTGCTGGCGCATCCCTCGCTTGGGGTCAAGACACCGCAGGAGCTCGTTACGCTCGCCAAGTCGAGGCCCGGCAAGCTTTTCTACGCGACTGCCGGTCACGGGGCACCGTCGCATTTCGTCACCGAGATGTTCCGGGTCCGCACCGGCATCGACGCGGTCGCGATCGCGTTCCGCGGCTCGCCCGAGGCGATGCTCGACCAGGTGGCCGGACGTGTCCATTTCAGCGTGGCCAACTCATCGACTGCCCTGCCGCAGGTGCGCCAGGGAACGGTGACGGCTCTTGCGGTGACAAGCCGTCAGCGCCTGGCGGCAGCGCCTGAAATCCCGACCATGATCGAGCAGGGCTTTGCTGATTTCGCCGCTGCGAGCTACTGGAACGGGCTGCTCGGCCCCAAGGGCCTGCCGCAGCCGGTCGCCGAGAAGCTGGCCACCGCCGTCAATCGTGTCCTCACCAAGCAGGATGTCCTCGATCGGATGGCGCCATCGGGCAACGAGATCGACGGCAAGAGCACGCCGGAGTCCTTTGCCACCCTGATCCGGGAGGACGCCGCCATCTGGTCGGAGGTCGCCCGCGCCGCCAATATCCGGGCGCAGTAACGGGAAACGAAACGGCGGTCCGGCGCCCGTGCCGGACCGCCTCCCACTTTCCAATTCGACAACTCGCCAATGACCATCCGTCCGCGCAATCCGACCGACCTCCTGACCGGCCTGCTGTTCATCGGGCTTGGCGGCGGCTTCGTCCTCATTGCGGGCGACTACCGTCTTGGCTCCGCCCACCAGATGGGGCCGGGATACTTTCCGACTGTGGTGGGCGGGCTGCTTGCGCTGCTGGGCGTGGTGCTCGCATTGAGAAGCCAGATCGGCGCCCGCGGCGAACTCGAACGCTTCTCGTGGCGGCCGCTTGCGATCGTGATCACCGCGATCGTGCTCTTTGGCGTGACGGTCCGCGGCGCCGGTCTCGTTCCGGCCATCGCGATCCTGACCGTCGTCAGCCTGAGCGCCAGCGATCGCTTCGGCCCGATGATCGCAATCGTTCTTGCCACGGTACTGGCGACATTCTCCTGGGCGGTCTTTACATACGGGCTTGGCCTGCCCCTGCCGGCCTTCGGCACCTGGTTCGCGAGATAAGAAGCGGCCCATGGACGTCCTTGCGAATGTTCTGGCCGGCTTCGGTGAAGCACTGCTGCCGACGAACATCGTCTTCTGCTTCGTCGGCGTGCTGCTTGGCACGCTGATCGGCGTCCTGCCTGGCCTGGGGCCGGCGGCAACGATCGCGATGCTGTTGCCCGTCACATTCACGCTGTCGCCGACCAGCGCGCTGATCATGCTCGCGGGCATCTATTACGGCGCCCAGTACGGTGGTTCGACGACCGCCATCCTGATCAATATTCCGGGCGAGAGTTCGTCCATCGTGACGGCCATCGACGGCTATCAAATGGCCCGCAAGGGGCGCGCGGGCGTCGCCCTCGCCACCGCCGCGCTCGGCTCGTTCTTCGCCGGCACCGTCGCGACGGTGGTTATCATCCTGCTCGCGCCGCCTCTGGCGAAGGTCGCGCTCAATTTCGGGCCGGCCGACTATTTCTCTCTCATGGTGCTCGGTCTCGTCGGTGCCGTCGTCATCGCCTCGGGCTCGCTGATCAAGGCCTTCGGCATGGTCCTGCTGGGGTTGCTGCTCGGGGTCGTCGGCACGGACATCAATAGCGGTCAGCAGCGCTTTACCTTCGACATCATCGAGCTGTCAGACGGCATCGGCTTCGTTGCGATCGCGATGGGAATGTTCGGCATCGCGGAGATCGTGCGCAATCTCGAGGATCGGCAGGTCCGAACGGTCGTCACGCAGAAGGTCACGAACCTGATGCCGACGCGCGAGGATTTCAGGCGCATCGCGGCGCCCATCCTTCGCGGATCGGCGATCGGCTCCGTTCTGGGCATCCTGCCCGGTGGCGGCGCGCTGCTCTCGGCCTTTGCGTCGTACTCGGTCGAGAAGAAGATCTCGCGAAATCAGGCCGAGTTCGGCAAAGGCGCGATCGAGGGGGTGGCCGGCCCGGAAAGCGCCAACAATGCCGGCGCGCAGACGAGCTTCATTCCGATGCTCACGCTCGGAATTCCAGCCAATCCCGTGATGGCGCTGATGATCGGCGCGATGATCATTCAGGGCATCAATCCCGGCCCGCAGGTCATGACGGCGAATCCGGGGCTGTTCTGGGGCCTGATCGTGTCGATGTGGATCGGCAACATGATGCTGCTGGTGTTGAACCTGCCGCTGATCGGCATCTGGGTCCGCCTGCTGTCGGTTCCCTACCACGTCCTGTTTCCGGCGATCCTCGTCTTCTGCGCAATCGGCGCCATCAGCGTCAACAATTCGACGTTCGATCTGTGGGTATTGGCCGGGTTCGGGGTCTTCGGCTACATCCTCGCGAAGCTGGGCTGCGAGCCCGCTCCGATGCTGCTCGGCTACATCCTGGGCCCGCTCATGGAGGAGTATCTGCGCCGTGCGCTGCTGATGTCGTATGGCGATCCGATCGTGTTCCTGACCAGTCCGATCAGCGCCATCATGCTCGCCCTCGCGGCCCTGGCGCTGGTCCTCGTGCTCAGCCCGCACATCCGCAGGACGCGCGATACGGCGCTGAAGGAATAAACACTCAAGGCGACTATCATGTTGAAGGGACGGACCGCGCTTATCACCGGGTCGCTGGACGGACTCGGCTACGCGATTGCCGAGGCACTCGCGGCAAAGGGCGCCAATATCATGCTCAACGGGTTCGGCGCGGCCGACCTTGTCCGAAGCCGGCTGGAAGCCCTGCGGGCAAAAAAGAGCGACGCGGATTACCACGGCGCCGATATTTCGGTTCTTGCCGAGATCGAGGACCTGGTCGCGACGACGGAGCGGCGCTTCGGAAGCGTCGACATCGTCGTGAACAACGCAGTGACGCGCCACAATGCCGCGATCGAGAACTATCCGGTCGAGAAATGGGACTACGCACTGGCGGTCAATCTCTCGGCACCGTTCCATCTCATCCGCCTGACCATGCCGGGCATGAAGCGGCGCAAATGGGGACGGATCATCAATCTCGCCTCGACATTTGGCGTGACCGGAACCGGAAATCGGGCCGATTATTGCGCGACAAAGCACGGTCTGGTCGGCCTGACGCGCGTCGTCGCCCTCGAAGGGGTGGCGCACAACATCACGTGCAATGCGATCTGCCCGGGGGCGGCCTACACCCCCAACATGAAGAAGATCCTCGCCGAGCGACAGGCCGCATCCGGCCTCTCCGCGGAGGAGACAGTCGTCAATTACCTTGCCGGCCGTCAGCCGTCGCGCCGCTTCGTCATGCCTGAAAAGGTCGGTGCGCTCGCGGCATTTCTCTGCAGCGAGGACGCATGCGACATGACCGGGACGCCGATCGCCATCGACGGTGGCTGGCTTGCGGGTTCGTGACGGGAGAACATCATGACGTTGGCTGACAAAATTGCGATCGTCACGGGCGGCGCATCCGGTATCGGACAAGCCTCGGCGCGGCTGCTCGCGCGCCATGGTGCGACGGTTGTGGTCGCCGATCTGAACGAGGCGGCGGCGGCCGCAACGGCTGCCGAGATCGGGGCGGCGGGTGGGCGCGCGCACGCGTGCGCGCTCGACGTTGGGGATCCAGGCCAGGTCGCACGCTTCGTCGAGGCGACGATGGCGGCGCACGGGCGGATTGACATCCTGCTGCATGCGGCCGGGATCTTCCCGAAGAACCCGCTTCTCGAGATGACCGACGAGCAGTGGCGGCATGTCTTGCGGGTGAATCTCGACGGCAGCTTTTATGTCACACGCGATGTCGCGCGCATCATGGCGGCCCAGCGCGCCGGCACGATGATTCTGATGACGTCCGATCGCGGCGTGTACGGGAGCATCGACTTCGCGCACTACGCTGCCGCGAAGGGCGGCATGATCGCGCTCGTGAAGAGCCTGGCGCTGAACATGGGCAAGTACGGCGTGACGGTGAACGGGATCAACCCGGGCCTGACCGACACACCGCTCGCGCGGGGCGGCAATCCCCAGTGGCACGAGAAGCAGGCACTCGACGTGCTCGGCAGCCACAGCCTGCCCGAGGAGATCGCCGAGCTCGTGCTGTTCGTCGCCGGAGCCGGCGGCAAGTTCATGACCGGTCAGATCGTCTCGGTCCGCATGCGGCACGGCGCCTGATCGCCGGCGGCGGCAATGCGGGACTAGGCGGGCTCCAGAAACGCCGTGTTGATGACGTCCTGTGCGGAAGGGGCGGGGTTCGGCAGCAATCCGCAGTCGCGGCGCAGGGCGATCACCTCGTCCCAGCCCGCGCGCGACGGCCGCAGGCCGGGTACCGCTTCGCGCACGAGCCGCGCGGCGGCAGGCTCGGCGTAGCGCGCGGCGACCAGCGCCGCCTTTGCGGCCTCGGCATTCTCCGGCCGTCCGGCCCATTCATTAGCGTCGAGAAGGGCGCGGACATAGCGCGCGGCGCCGTCGGGTTGCTCGCGGAGCCACCCACGGCGCGCCGCGACCACGACACCGGGATAGTCCGGCGCGATGTCCTTGCCGTCCCACAGCACCTTGAAGCCCTTCGCCTGCGCCATTTCGTCGAAGGGTGGGATCAGGATCGTCGCGGCCGCTGTGCCGGCGATCATCGCCTCGAAGCGATGGCGCACGCCGCCGACCGGATCGAAACGGCATGTCCGCCAGTCGATCCCGGCGCGCGCGAGCGCCCGGTACAGGACCAGTACGAAGCCGTTCGTCGTCGAATCGACCGCGATCGTGTGCGCCGAGGCATCCTGCAGGTTCGCGTACGTGCCGACGCAGCAGAAGCGCATGATCGTCGATCGTTCGAGCTGCGCCACGATCTGCAGATCCGCGGATCGCTCGGCATTCCATGCGATCACGTTGTCCATGACGCCGATGCCGACGTCCCATTTTCCGTCTGCGAGACCTTGCCCGATCTGGTCCGACGAAAGCGTCTGCGTGGTATCGACCTGCAGGTCGCGTTTCGCGAAGGCGCCGATCTGCTCAGCCCAGACGATGGGCGCAGGAGGGACGAAGAGAATCTGCCTGACGCGATGCACCTCAGCCTCCGACGATGTCCCGGTAATAACAAACGTTAGTTGGGATTAGGCGCGGCTGCAACGGCCAGCGCTCGATGCGGCCGTCCTGAAGCCATTGGTTGCAGGTGAGGGGGCCATCTTCATCGTAAGTCGTGCCCGGGAAGGCCGATCCACAGATACCGGCTCTCAAAAACAAACGATAAACGGTATTGAAAATCCCCTGTGAGTATGGGAGCCTCTTTCACCCAACAAGGGCGCTGTGCACGGACGCAACGCCGCTTGGACAGGCGGAGGCGAATGAGCGGGAGTCATTTCGGTTTCTGTCGCGGCGTGCGCCGCGCCGCTCCGGCCATTTTTTCTGCGCAGGAAGCGACGATCGCGCCGGTCATGCGGCCGCGGCGCCGCTCATTGCGATCAAGCTTCTTCTTTTCGCGGCGATGGTCGCGTGTCTGCCGATCGTGAATCGGCTTCCGATCTGCCGCGACAGGGAGAGAAGAGGCGTCATGGTGATCGACGACCATGTCCACGAACACGCGCGGTCCCGCCGCGGAGACGATGCACGACTACCCGACAACGTTCGACGGTAATACAATCGATTGACTAGGGCGCCGGTCGGCGGAAGGTCGCAGCGCGCGAAGCAAGAGAGAAGAAAAGCGGTCAACGGCGCCCGATGGCGCGAACAGAGGAGAGGACAGATGAAACTGCAAGTGTTCGGGGCGGCGTTGGCGTTCTGTGCCGCGCTCGTGATCGGCGGAACCGCCGAAGCTCAGGATAAAGCCAAGATCCGCATCGGGACGCATGTCTCGATCAGCGCGCATTTGTTCATGCAGAAGAAGCCCGAGCTGATGAAAGGGCTCGGCAAGACCTATGATGTCGAGTGGGTGCGCTTTGCCGGCAGCGGCGACGCGACACCGGCTCTGGTCGCCGGGAAGCTCGACGCCGCTCTCGCGACGCCTTTCCCGATGTCGAATGCGCTCTTCCAAACGAAGGTGCCGGTGACGATCGTCCACCAGCTCCTGTCCTTCGGCTTCGACGGCTATTACGACGACCTGGCCGTGGTACGGGCCGACAGCGGCATCAACAGCTTCGCCGATCTCAAGGGCAAGATTTACGGCGTCAACGCCATCGGCGGCACGGTCGAGCAGGCCGTCCGCATGATGGCGCGCAAGAGCGGCCTCAACGTCGACCGCGGCGACCTGACCATCGTCGAGGCGCGTCCGCCGTTCCTGGCCCAGATGGTGCGCGACAACAAGATCCAGGCCGCCACCCTGTTCCAGCCGTTCTTCGAGGATGCGATGTCGAAGGGTGGCCTCAAGGTTCTGTTCAGCAGCAGCGACGTCTACGGCGGCCCCACCGACTACGTGTTCATGATCTTCGAGAACAAGTTCCTGAAGGCGAATGCGCAGGCAGTGCGCGCCTACGTCCAGGACTACCTGATCGCGGTGAACTGGGCGCTCGACAACCGCGCAGAGGCGGTGAAGATCTATGCCGAGGAATGGAAGCTGCCGGTGCCGGTCGTCGACAGCTACCTTCTCACCAAGAAGGACTATCTGGTCCGGCGCGACGGCAAGCTTTCGGCCAAGCACGTCCAGCCGATCATTAACTCGCTGGCGGAGAACGGGTTCATCGGGCAGGCCTACGACGCAGAGAAGTACATTGACCTTTCCTACCTGCCCAAATAAGTCGCCGGTGGCGGCGTCGTGCCTCGACATGCACGACGTCGCCATGCGGTACGGGAACGGCCCACAGGCCGTAACCGCGCTCGAACGCATAGATCTGTCGATCGCCGAGCATGAGTTCGTCACCATCGTCGGGCCGAGCGGATGCGGCAAGAGCACGCTGCTCTATCTCGTGGGCGGCTTTCTGAAGCCGACCTCCGGCAGCGTCCTCTTGCGTGGCGCGCCGATCCGCGGCCCTGGCCCGGACCGCGGCATCGTGTTCCAGCGCTACTCGCTGTTCCCGTGGCTCACGGTGCGCGGGAACATCGGCTATGGCCTGGACGAGAAGGGCACGCCGCGCGCCGAGCGGGATCGCATCGTCGCGGAGTATGTGCGCCTCGTGCATCTCGAAGGATTCGAGGACCGCTACCCGCGCGAGCTTTCCGGCGGCATGCAGCAGCGCGTGGCGCTGGCGCAGACACTTGCCTGCCAGCCCGACATCCTCCTGATGGACGAGCCGTTTGGCGCGCTCGATGCGCAGACGCGGCGCATCCTGCAGGACGAGGTACGCCGCATCTGGCGCGGCGGCACCAAGACCGTGATGTTCGTGACGCACGACGTCGAAGAGGCGGTGGCGCTCGGCACCCGCATTGTCATCATGGCGGCGCGGCCGGGCCGGATCAAAGAGGTGCTGACGCGCGATTTCGATGTCGCCGACGGTGAGGAGTTCGAAGCCAATCCGGCTTTCGCCGCCCTCAAGCTGCACGTATGGCGCAGCGTGAAGGAAGAGGTGGAGAAGGCGCGCGGATGAGGCGCTCGGTCTCCAGGTTGCTGCCTCTTCTGATGGTGCTGGCCGCCTGGCAGGCTGCTGCGATGTCGGGCGTGCTGCCCAAGGCGGTGCTGCCATCGATGTCGGACGTGGCAGCCGCGCTCTTTGAAATGCTGCGCACGGGCGAACTCGTGTCGCACACGCTGGCCTCCTTCGCCCGCGCCGGTACAGGTTTTCTGATCGCGGTGGTCGGCGGCGTTATCCTTGGGCTGACCATGGCGCGCATCCCCGCCGTCGAGCGCGCGATCGAGCCGATCCTGCTGGTGATCTATCCGGTACCGAAACCGGCAATGATTCCGCTGTTCATGGTCTGGCTCGGCATCGGTGACTTCTCCAAGATCGCGGTGATAGCGCTCGCTTGCCTCCTGCCGGTGGTGGTGGCGACCTTCAACGGCGCCCGCAGCATCGACGAGATGCTGCTGTGGTCGGCGCGCGCTCGCGGCACCTCCGAGCGGCGTCTCCTGTGGCGCGTGGTGCTGCCGGCCGCCTTGCCGCAGATCGCGGCCGGGGTGCGCATCGCGATTCCCATCGCGATCATCGTTCTGGTCAGCTCGGAATTCATTTCGGCCGAGAAAGGTCTCGGCTATCTCGTCTTTTCCTATGGCGGTGTGGGCGCCGACGACGCGATGCTGGCGGTGGTGTTTTACCTCGCGCTGATCGGTTATCTGCTCGACCGGTTCTATCTCACGGCCTTGCGCCGGTTCATGGCCTGGCATGCCTTCGCTCACTAGATTCCTCCCCATCGCGCTGCTTCTCGTGGCGTGGGAACTCGTCGCCCGCAGCGAGTTCGTGAACCCGAACGTCTTTCCGCCGGTGACAGAGATCGCCTGGCGCTGGATCACCCTGATCTACACCGGCGCGATCTTCATGCCGGGCTGGGAGACCTTGTGGCGGGCATTGGTCGGTCTTGCTGCCGCGATCGTCGTCGGCGTGCCGCTCGGCCTCTTGATGGGCCGCATGCGCTGGGCGGAGTGGTTCTTCGAGCCGCTGTTCTCGTTCGGTTTCCCGCTGCCGAAGATCGCGTTGATCCCGCTTTACGTGCACTGGTTCGGCATCTTCAGCCTGTCAAAGGTGATGCTGATCTTCACCGATTGCCTGTTCCCGATCGTGATCTTCACCTATCACGGTGCCCGTGGGCTGAGTCACGTATACTTGTGGTCGGCGCAGGCGCGCGGCACGGGGCCTATCCGCATGATGTGGAGAGTCGTACTTCCGCTTTCACTCTCCTCGATCTATGACGGCGTGCAGGTCGCGGTCGTCGTCGCGGTGCTGGTGGCCGTGGTGTCGGAGATGGTGTCCGGCGGTGGCGGGCTCGGCACGCTGATGATCCGCTCGTATCGCTACGGCGACGTGCGCACCGCGTTCGCGGCACTCGTGACGATCTCGTTGATCGGCTATGCGCTCTACAAGCTGGCGCAATGGCTGCGCGGCCGCTTGCTGCACTGGCACGTCGCCGACGCCTGACAATTCACCCGAGATACGCGCCGCCGTTGATGTGGAAGGTCTGGCCGGTCACATAGCGTGCGTGCGGGCCGGCGAGGTAGCGCACCGCGGCGGCGACGTCGTCAGGCTTGCCGTGGCCGCCGGTCAGCGTGTGGTGCAGGGCCTGATGTCCTGGATGGACGCTGCTGGACGCCTTGCGCACCGTGTCGATGAGACCGGGCACGATGCAGTTCACGTTGATGCGGTCGTCGGCAAGATCGTGGGCGAGGGCGCGCGTCAACCCTACCAGGCCCGACTTCGCGGCAATGACGTGCGGCCGGCCCTTGGCACCGGTGTGGCCGGAGAGGCCGCCGATGTTGATGATCGCGCCGGCACCGCTCTTGCGCAGGTGCGGCAGGCACGCCTTCACGCAGATGAAGGCGCCGTCGAGGACGATGCCGACGATGCGACGCCATTCGGCGAGGTCGATCTCGTCGAGCGGCGCCTCGCGCCGCACGGCGGCGTTGTTGACCAGGATATCGATGCGGCCGAAGGCCTTGTGCGCGGCATCCGCCATGGCGGCAACCTGGTCCGGTACGGTCACGTCGGCCATTGCCACCACCGCCCGGCCGCTGCAGCGCTCGATCTCGGCACGCGTGGCCTCGGCCTCGTCGTGGCTCTGGCGCGCGTTGACGACGATGGCCGCACCCGCCTCGGCGAGCGCCAGCGCGATCGCGCGGCCGATGTTGCGGCCGGCACCCGTCACGATGGCGACCTTTCCGTCGAGGTCACGCCCATTGCTCGTCATGCGTCCACGAAACCTTTCATTGCGCGGCCTGCATGCGTGCGCTGCCGGCGCGGGGCAGGCGATTTACCAGCGCCACCACGGCGAAGGTGATCGCCAGCATGCTGAGCCCCAGCACCGAGATCGCGCCCAGGTCGCCGCTTTCGTTGAGGTCGTAGATCACGACCGAGATGACCTTGGTGTTGGCGGTGAACAGCATGATGGCGGCCGAGAGCTCGCGCATCACGCCGATGAAGATGAAGCACCAGGCGGCGATGACGCCGCTGCGCAGCAGCGGCGCGGTGACGTGGCGCATCGCCTGCAGGCGCGTGGCGCCCAGGATGCGGCTCGCTTCCTCCAGCTCGGGGTGCACGGCCCGGAACGCGGACTGGAGCTGCTGGTAGGCGGCCGGCAGCTCGATCGTCAGGTAGGCGAGGAGCAGGATCCAGAGCGTGCCGTACAGGACCAGCGGCGGCCGCGTGTAGCTGAGGAACAGGCCGACGCCGAGGACGATGCCGGGGATGGCGACCGGCGCCGTCGCCAGAAAGCCGAGCACCCGGTGCCCGACGATGGCCTGCCGCGTCGTCAGGTAGGCGATGACGAAGGCCAGCGCCGTGCCGATCGTGGCGCTCAGGACGCCCAGGACCAGCGTGTTCCGTAGGGCCAGCCGCGTCTGTGAGAACTCGACGAAGACGAAATTGACGTGGTGGAGCGTAAGGGCCTCGAACGTCAGCGGCGCGGACGGGATGCGCGTGAACGCCGCCTTGAATAGGGCCGCATAGGGCAGGAACACAGGCAGGCTCAGCACGGCGAGGCAGAGGGCAAGCGCCGCCCATCGCCATGGGCCGAGCGGGATGCGCCGCGGCTCGCCGTACTTGCCGCCCACCACGGCGTAGCCGCGCCGGCCCAGCACCCAGCGCTGCGCGCGCAGCAGCATGATCGTCACGATCAGCAGAGGCAGCGCGGCGGCGGCGGCGAGGCCGGGCTTTGGCGGATACTGGAACAGGCTCCAGATCTTCGTCGTCATCGTATGGAATCCGGCCGGCATCGCCAGGATCGCGGGTGAGCCGAACAGCGTCATCGCCTGTAGGAAGGCGACGAGCGCGCCGGCCAGCACCGCCGGCAGGACGAGCGGCACGGTGATGCGCCTGGCTGTGGCAAAGGCGCGGCCGCCGAGGATTGCGGAGGAGTCCTCGAGCTCGGCCGGTATCCGTTCGAGCGCGTTGGCGACCAGGACGAAGACGTACGAGAACGTATAACAGGCGATGACGAAGGCGAGGCCTGGCACCGAGTAGATGTTGAACAGGTATTCGTCCTGCTCCGCGCCGGTCAGGTCGCGCCAGACGCGGTTGAGGATGCCGCTGTTGGGGGCGGCGAGGATTTCCCACGCGATGGCACCGAGGAAGGGCGGCGTCACGAACGACGCCATGATCAGGGCGCGCACCGTGCGCCTGAATGGCATGTCTGTGCGCCCGATCAGCCAGCCGATCGGCGTCGCCACAGCGCAGGAGCCGATGCCCACCGCGATGGCGATGCCGAGCGTGGTCGCGAGCGGATCGAGGAAGCGCGTGTCGGTCGCGACCTGGTAGAAATTGTCGAGGGTGAAGCCGCCGGCCCGGTCCGTCAGGCTGAAATAGATCAGCCAGAAGACCGGTACGCCGATCAGCAGGCACAACAGCAGCGCGAAGCACGCGAGCGCCGGCCCGGACAGGTCGAGCCTGCGCCGGCGGCCGGTGCCCGCGACGCCGAGCGCTGTTGCCACGGCGCGCTCTCAGGTCCCGAAGATGCGGCGGTAGCGCTCCTTGATGTCTTCGACCTGGTCGACCACGGCCCCGGCGTCCTCCTTCATCACCTTGATGTCCTTGAAGGAGGGCACGCCTGCTTTCGGCTTTGTCTGCACATGGAACGAGCGCATGCCGCCGACATCGATCAGGAGCTGCTGCGCCTCCGCGGTGTGGATGTAGTTCTGGAAGAGCCGGGCGGCGTTGGGGTGCGGCGCGTTCTTGAGCACTGCCGACGGGCTGATGACGAGTGGCGAGCCGTCGGTGGCATAGATGACCTCGACCGGGTTGCCCTGTTCCTTCATCTGGATCAGGACGTATTCGTTGCCGTCCGCCATGATCGCGCGCTCGCCAAGCCCCAGCTTCTTGGGCGGTTCGGTCGCCGACTGGACCTGCATCACGCGCTGCTTGGCGAGCTTCTCGTAATAGGCCCAGCCGAGGTCGCGGGAGATCTGGAACGTGGCGGTCAGGATCGTGCCGCTGTAACTCGGGTGCGCCTTCACGATCTTGCCGGCCCATTTCGGGTCGAGCAGGTCGGCGAGCGCTTTCGGCGCCTCCTCAGGTTTTACCAGCTTGGTGTTGTAGCCCATGACGCTGAGAGAGACGCGCCACGGTGCGTAGGCGCCGTCCGGGTCCTGCTGCTCCTTCGGGAAGTGCCGAGCCACGTCTTCCGGCACGTGCGGTGCCAGCCAGCCGTCGCGCTTCCAGAGCACGAAATGCGCCGCGTCCGACGTGCTGATCACATCGGCGGCATAGATCCGGCTCGAATACTCCTGGCCGATGCGCTGGAAGATGCGCTCGGACCCGGAGCGTTCGACCTGGACCGAGACGCCCGGGAACTTCGCCTCGAACGCCTTCGCGATCTTCTCGGCGACCTGGACCTCGATGGACGTGTAGTAGACGACCTTGCCTTCCTTCTTTGCCGCCTCGATCAGCTCGGGCGTGATCTTTGAGGGCTCCGGCGGCGCGGCCGATGCAGGAGCGGCGGTGGCCATGATCGCCGCCGCAAGCGCGACAACCGGAAATCGAAGCGTGTGGAGATGCGTCGACATGTGGGCTTCCTCCTCTCGTTTTCCGTTCCTTGTTTCGTGCGAAGCGTCGATCTTCGTTATTGCGCAAGTCCCCTGCAGCGTTCGGGCGGGAGATGCAGCCAGACTGCGCTGCCGGACGGCAGGCTCAGCTCCGCCGGCGTCGTCACGCGCATCTGGCCGCCTCCGGCAAGTTCCACGAGATAGTCGCGGCTCGCGCCGAGAAAGACCTGGCGTACGATGGTGCCCGGCGCCACGTTCTCGGTGCCGGCTGCCGGCGGCACCGGAAGCAGCCGCGCCTCGTGCAGGCGTATCGACAGGGCCGCGTCCTGGCCCGGCACGAGGGCGCCCTGGCCGCAGCGCAAGGTCAGCCCGTCGACGGCCAGATGCGCTGAATCGCGCGCCTTGCCGAGGAGGATGTTCGTGCCGCCGATGAACCGCGCCACGAAGGCGGATCTGGGGCGTTGGTAGATATCCTCGGGCGTGCCGGCCTGCTCGATCCGGCCCTTGTTCATGACCACGATGCGGTCGGCGGTGGTCATCGCCTCGGCCTGGTCGTGCGTGACGTAAACGGTCGTGTAGCGATACGCGTCGTGCAGGCGCCGCAACTCGAAGCGCATCTCCTCGCGCAGGTTGGCATCGAGGTTGGACAGCGGCTCGTCGAGCAGGAGCGTCTCTGGCTCGACGATCAGGGCGCGGGCGAGGGCGACGCGCTGCTGCTGGCCGCCGGACAGCTCACCGGGGTAGCGGGCGGCGAGCGGTTCGAGGTGTGCCACGCGGAGGATCGCATCGACTTTCCGCGCGATCGTCGCGCGGTCCAGCCGGCGCAAGGTGAGACCATAGCCGACGTTTTCGGCGACCGTCATGTGCGGCCACAGCGCATAGCTCTGGAAGATCATCGACATGTTGCGCTGCTCGGGCGGCAGCGTACGTCCGGGCGACGAGCAGACGCGCTCGCCGACGCGGATCTCGCCGTCGTCCGGCTCGATGAAGCCCGCGATCAGACGCAGGGTGGTCGTCTTGCCGCAGCCCGACGGGCCGAGCAGGCAGACCATCAGGCCATGATCTATGGTCAGATCGATGCCATCGACCGCGACAGCGTCGCCATAGCGCTTGCTCAGGCGACGCAGCTCCACAGACGCCAACTGTTTCCTCCCTTGGGCGCCGCCGCATTTTTCCGCGGTCTGACGCGTATCGCGTTCACTCCCTCATGCTGCATCCGGTGCTGATGAAACCCGCGCCGCGACCATCCGCGCGCGGCCGCTGACGACATGGTTGCGCATCGTGCGCGCCGCCGTGTCCGGATCACGTACGGCCAAGGCGGCGACGATGGCGCGATGTTCCCCGTTCGAAACCGGCAGGCCGCCGCCATGGACCAGCCCGTGCCGCCGGAGCAGGTGCATCTCGTTGATGAGCCGGCGGTACAGCGTGATGAGCTTGCGGTTGCCGGTCATCTCCACGATGCGGTCGTGGAAGCGGATGTTCATCGGAAAATAGGCGTCGATGCCTTCGGTCTCGAGCCGGTCCATGGCGTCGACGATGGCGTTCAGCTCGGCAAGCTGCGCGTCGCTGATCACCGGCGCCAGCAGGCGCCCCGCGAGGTCGTCGAAGCCGGCGCGGACGTCGTAGAGCTCGCTCGCCTCGCGGTCGGAGATGTCGCGGACGAACACGCCGCGGTTCTTCTCCAGCTTGACCAGCCCGGCTTCCTCGAGCGCACGGAAGGCCTCGCGCACGGGGCCACGGCTCACGCCGAGCCGGCCGGCCAGCGCCACTTCGTTCAGCTTCGCGCCCGACACAATCTCGCCGGCATGGAGCATGCGGACGATCTCGTCCTGTACGAGCATCGGCAGCGATTTCGACCGCAGCAGCTCGATCGCGGAGAGGGTAGGGTGCTCTGCCATGCCTGCTCTGGTCCGTCAGCCGCCGGTGAACACGGGCTTGCGCTTCTCCATGAACGCGCGGCGCCCTTCGATGTAGTCGCGGCTGGCGAAGCAGGCCCGGACCATCTCCTCGCAGCGCGCAAGGTCGCGGTCGGCGGAATCCTTCACCACCTGCTGCGCGATGTGCTTGACCGCCGCGACGGTCAGCGGTGCATTGCCGGAAATCGTGTCGGCCATGTCCATGACGAACGGCTCGACCTCCGTATCCGGCAGGACGTGGTTGACCATCCCCATGCGCAGCGCCTGATCCGCGTCGTACTGGCGCGCGGTATAGAAGATCTCCTTGGTGACGGACGGGCCGAGCACGTCGATGAAGCGCTTCAGGCCGCGATGGCCGTAGCCCAGGCCGAGCTTCGCCGCGGGCAGGGCGAACCTCGATTTGTCCGAGCAGATCCGGACGTCGCAGCAGATCGCGAGGCCGAGCCCGCCGCCGATGCAATAGCCGCGGATCATGGCGATGGTCGGCTTGGGCAGCTCGTAGATGCTGCCGTACATCCGCTCCACGGCGGTGTTGTAGCGCTTCACGGCGGCCTCGGTGGCGCGCTCGTCCTCGAATTTCGAAATGTCGGCGCCTGACACGAACGACTTGCCGCCGGCGCCCGTGAGGACGATGACCCGCACCTCGCTGTCCTGGACGAAATCGGCCAGGATGCGGTCGGCATCGTCCCACATCTCCAGCGAGACGGCATTGTGCCGCTCGGGATTGTTGAAGGTCATGATGCCGACGCGCCCGCGTTTTTCGGCAAGCATCTTGTCGGTGGTCATAGGACCGCTCCCAGGCATCTCTTGAATGCGCTCATACGGCGCCCGCGCGCCGCAATGCGTCGATCTCCTCGGCCGTGCAGCCGAACTCGGCGAGGACCTCGTCGGTGTGCTGGCCGAGCTCCGGCGGCGGCGCCACGATCCGGCTCGGCGTGCGTGAGAGCTGGACCGGCTGGCCGACGACGGTCAACGCCTTGCCGTCCGGCTTCGCGACCGATTGTGCGATCTGCAGGTGGCGGATCTGGGGATCGTCGAAGACCTGGTCGATCGAATAGATGTACCCGCACGGCACGCCGGCGGCGTTCAGCTTGTCGATCCAGGTCCTGCTGTCATGCGCCTGCAGCCGCCTGTCGAGCTCCGCGTTCAAGCTGTCGCGGTTCGTCGACCGCAGCGCGGCGCCGGCGTAGTCGGGATGGGCGACGAGGTCCGGCGCGTCGATGGCGGTGCAGAACCGCTCCCAGATCTTCTGTCCGGTCGTGGCGATGTTGATGTGGCCGTCCGCGGTCCTGAACACGCCGGTCGGGATGCTGGTCGGATGGTTGTTGCCCGCCTGCTTGGGAACCTCGCCCTTCATCAGCCAGCGCGCGGCCTGGAAATCCAGCATGAAGACCTGCGCCTGCAGCAGCGATGTCTGGACCCACTGGCCCTTGCCGGAGGTCTCGCGCTCCAGCAGCGCCACCATGATTCCCATCGCGCAGAAGAGCCCGGCTGTCAGGTCGGCGATCGGAATGCCGACGCGCACCGGTCCCTGGCCGGGCAGGCCGGTGATCGACATCAGCCCGCCCATTCCCTGTGCGATCTGGTCGAAGCCGGGCCGGGCGCGGTACGGGCCGTCCTGGCCGAACCCGGAAATGCTGGCATAGACCAGCCGCGGATTGATCGCGCTGAGCGCGGTGTAGTCGATGCCCAGCCGGTCCTTCACGTCGGGCCTGAAATTCTCCACGACCACGTCCGCGCGCTCGACCATGCGGCGGAGTACCGAAGCCCCCGCCTTGGTTTTCAGGTTGAGGGTGATCGCGCGCTTGTTGCGGTGGAGGTTCTGGAAATCGGGGCCGTGGCGCGGTCCGCCCGGCGCATCGCCTGTCTCGACGCCTTCCGGCATCTCGATCTTGATGACATTGGCGCCCCAGTCGGCGAGCTGACGTACCGCCGTCGGACCGGAGCGAACCCGGGTCAGGTCGAGGACCGTGAACCGGGAGAGGGCGGGCGAGGCATGAGGAGCGGCCATGCGGCTGCCAGCATGGACGAATGATTGTAGATTGTCTACAAAGGTGGCCGGCAACCATCGAATCGGCGCGGGCCAGGGCCCGCGACCGACGTGAGCGGCATGGCCGGAAGCACACTTCGCTAGGCTAACCGCACACGGCGTCTTATGTTCTGGCGGCCAAAGCGGATTCGCCCCATGGGGCGCATCCGACACACTCGGGAGTCGGGAGTTCGTCATGGGTCGAAGCAGTGCCCGGAGCAAGCCGCGCGAAAGCGAGTTCGTCCTCTTCGATGTCGTCTACGAGGACGGAACGCGCACCTCCAACCGGAAGGTGCCGCGCTCCGAACTGTCCAGCCTGGACGGGGATGCGCCCGCCAAGGCCTATATCGAGGCCCAGGACCAGTCGATCGCCCGCATGTCGGGCCGGTCGCGCGGGGCGATCAAGTCGATCGAGCGGTCCGAAGCATGACGCCCAACGAAATCGTCCGGGTACAGGCGTATCTGCGCAAGCTGTTCGCCAACAACCGCATCGCCATCGATCAGCCCGCAAAGCGCGGGGCGCCGGTCGAGGTGATGGTCGGCGACGAGTTCATCGGCACCTTGCATCGCGATGAGGAGGAGGGCGAGGTTTCCTACGCCCTTACCATCACGATCCTGCAGGAGGATCTGCCGCCGGCGGGCCCGCTGGTCGGCAAGAAGGCCTGAGGGGGCGAGCCCGGCCAACGTCTGTTCGCTCGGCGGCATCCGGCTGACCGCTTCGAAGGCCCAGTCGGCGGCAGCCAGGTCTTTGACGGCATTGCCTTGCGGTCTGTGGCATAATGTGGCATCGGCCACGGCCAGTGGAGCAAGGCATGCGGGAGATGATCGCGGAGCAGCGCCACCGGATGATCCTCGACCGGCTGCGCGAGGCCGGCGCCGTCGCGGTCGGGGCACTGAGCGCCGCGCTCGGCGTGTCGCGCGAGACGATCCGGCGCGACCTGCATCTTCTTGAAAGTCGCGGCAAGCTTCTGAAGCACCACGGCGGCGCCGTCCCTCCGGCGGCGACTGAACCGGACGAGGCGTTGCGGGCACAGGCCAATGCCGCCGGCAAACGGCGCATCGGAATGCGCGCCGCGGCTCTGGTACCCGAAGGCGCCTCGGTGATCATCGATTCAGGCACCACGGCGCGCTGCGTCGCGGATGCGCTGGCGCGGCGCAGCCAACTCACCGTCGTGACCAATGACCTCGGTGTCTGCCGCAGGCTGGCGCGGCGCGACGGCATCCGCGTCGTCCTGCTTGGCGGCGAGATCCAGGCGCATGAGGACGCGACGCTCGGGCCCGACGGGATCGAGATGCTGGCGCGCTATACCGCCGATTTCGCCTTCGTCGGGGCGGGGGCTATCACGCCCGACGGACACCTCACGGATTTCTCCCGCGACGCGGCCGACCTGCGTACGCGCATGCTGAGTGCCGCGCGCACGGCGTGCGTCATCGCCGACCACGCCAAGTTCGACCGCACCACGCCGGTGCGCGTGCCGGCCTTCGGCAAGGGCCATCTGCTGATCACGGACCGGCAACCTGCAAAGCCGATGCGCGCCGTCCTTGCGCGCCGCGGCATCCGTGTGATCGTCGCCCGGGGCTGATGTTGCGATAAGTGGCGCGAGTTGGTATTTTGTGGCATTCGTCCTGACGGGAGCCGCACCATGACCAGCGCCTTGCCCAGCCATGCCCGCGTCGTGATCGTCGGCGGCGGCATCGCCGGCTGCAGCGTCGCGTATCACCTCACGAAGCTCGGCTGGCGCGACGTGCTGCTGCTGGAACAGGGGCGTCTCACCTGCGGCACGACATGGCACGCTGCCGGGCTGGTCGGGCAGCTTCGTGCCTCGCGGACCATGACCCGCATGAGCCGCTACGGCATCGACCTCTACAAGAGCCTCGAGGCGGAGACGGGTCTCGCGACGGGCTGGAAACAGTGCGGCAGCATCACGGTGGCACGGACGCCGGAGCGCGTTGTGCAGCTCCGGCGCACCGTTGCGACCGCGCGCAGCTTCGGCGTCGAAGCGCATTTCGTAACACCCGCCGAGGCCGGCAAGCTGTGGCCGCTGATGCGCACCGACGATCTCGCGGGCGCCGTGTGGCTTCCCGCGGACGGCAAGGCCAATCCGACCGATCTGACCCAGTCGCTGGCGAAGGGGGCGCGCGATGGCGGTGCAAGGCTCGTCGAGGGTATCCGCACGCTGGGCTTCGTCGTGTCGAACGGTCGCGTCACGGGCGTCGAGACGGATCACGGCACGGTGACGTGTGAAGTGGTCGTCAACTGCGCGGGGCAGTGGGCGCGCGCGGTCGGCGCGCTGGCGGGCGTCAACGTGCCGCTGCACTCCGCCGAGCATTTCTACATCGTCACGAAGAAGATCGCGGGCGTGACACCCGACCTGCCGGTGCTGCGCGATCCCGACGGCTACATCTATTACAAGGAAGAGGTCGGCGGCCTGGTGATGGGCGGCTTCGAGCCAGTCGCCAAGCCCTGGGGCATGGACGGCATCCCGGACAAGTTCGAGTTCCAGCTCCTGCCCGAGGACTGGGACCAGTTCGAGATCCTGATGACCAATGCGCTTCACCGCACGCCGGTGCTGGAGCAGGCGGAGGTGCGCCAGCTCCTCAATGGGCCTGAGAGCTTCACGCCGGACGGCAATTTCATCCTCGGCGAGGCCCCGGAGCGGCGCGGCTTCTTCGTCTGCGCCGGGTTCAACTCGGCCGGCATCGCCAACGCGGGCGGCGCCGGGCGGTTGACGGCGGAATGGGTGGTCAACGGTGCCGCGACCGCCGATCTCGGCGAGGTCGATATCCGCCGCTTCGGTCCGTTCGCGGCCAACCGCCGCTTCCTGCGCGAGCGTACGGTCGAGACGCTGGGCCTCCACTATGCGATGCGCTGGCCGCGCCATGAACTCACCTCGGCGCGGCCGCTGCGATGCTCGTCGCTCTATGACCGGCTGGCGGCCAAGGGTGCACGCTTCGGCAGCAAGATGGGATGGGAGCGAGCAAACTACTTCGCTCCGGGCGCTTCAGGAGAAGGGGAGCGCTACACGTTCGGCATGCCGTCCTGGCTGGCCGCCTGCCGGGCGGAGCAGCGCGCCGCCCGCAGCGCCGTCGCGATCTTCGACCAGACTTCGTTTGCCAAGCTGCGTGTGCGCGGCCGCGATGCGGCGGCGCTGCTGCAGCATCTCTGCGCCAACGACGTCGATGTCTCACCGGGCCGTATCGTTTACACCGCGATGCTGAATGCGGCCGGCGGCATCGAGAGCGACTGCACCGTCATCCGCGAGGCCGCGGACTCGTTCCTGATCGTCACGGGCTCGGCCCAGGGCGTGCGCGATGCAGACTGGCTGCGCCGGCATGTCGGCGACCGCTTCGTGACGATCGACGACGTCACATCGGCCTGGTCCACCCTGTCGGTGATGGGGCCGAAGGCGGCGACGCTGCTGGCGCGCGTATCCGCCGATGATTTCAGTGATGCTGCGTTTCCGCTGGGGCTGACGCGCGAGGTCGATGTCGGGCTGGCGCGCGTGCGCGCGGCGCGCATGAGCTATGTCGGCGGGCCCGGCTTCGAGCTCTATGTGCCGATGGAGATGGCCGCGCATGTCTATGACGAGATCGCCGCTGCCGGGTCAGGACTGGGGCTGCAGGACGGCGGCTACTACGCGATCGATGCGTTGCGGATCGAAGCCGGCCGCCGCGCCTTCGGTGCGGAGCTCGGGCCCGACGAGACACCGTTGCAGGCCGGCCTGATGCACGCGGTGAAGCTCGACAAGTCGGGAGGATTTCTCGGGCGCGATGCGCTCCTCAAGGAGCGCGAGGCGGGGCCATCGAAGCGGCTCGCCGTGCTGACACTCGATGATCCCGACATCTATGTCTGGGGCGGCGAGCCGATCCTCCGCGACGGCGCGCCGGTCGGCGAGGTGACATCGGCCGGGTTCAGCGACAGCCTCGGCCGCATGGTGCTGCTGGGCTACGTACGCGGGCAGGGGGCCGTGTCTCGCGAGTTCGTGCTCTCGGGCCGCTACGAGATCGATGTCGCCGGGCAACGCACGGCCGCCACGGTGTGCGCGCGGCCGCCTTATCCAGCGCAGGTGCTGAAAGCCGCCGCCGAATAGCCGCTCACCGCTGCAGGCCCAGCAGGTTGTCGCGTACGGTCACGAGGTGAAGCTGGGCGGCGGTGCGCGCCGCCTCGGCATCGCGCTCGATCAGGGCGTTGACGAGGTCGGTGTGCTGGCGGTGATAGACGGCGCGGTTGTGTGGCGTGACCGAGCGTTGCTTCATCTTGTACCAGCGAGGATGGTTGCGGGCGGCGTTGATCGCCTTGCAGTAGTCGAGCAGGAGCCCGTTGCGGGCGGCCCGGAAGATGGCGAGATGCAGCTTCGCATCCCAGATCTCGAACTCCGCGACGCCCTTGGCGGACAGGCTCGAGCGCAGGATCAGCTCGATCTCGCGCAGCTCGGCCGCCGTGGCCCGCGACGTTGCCAGCGCCGCCGCCTCCGGCTCTATGATGAGGCGTACCTCCATGACGTCTTCAGGACTGGCGTCCTGCATGCGGCGGGCAAGGTCGCCGGTGGCCTGGGCATGGGCGCTCTGAACGAAAGTGCCTCGGCCGGTACGGCGGGCGAGGCGACCTTCGTCCTCCAGCACCTTGAGCGCGCGGCGAACGGTATTGCGGGCCAGACCGTATTGCGACGCCAGGACGCGCTCCGGAGGCAAACGATCGCCGTTCTCCCAGACGCCACCGTCGATTTTTCCGGCGATGTCCTTGACCACGTCGTCGACGGCAAAGTGCAGCACGTCCGTCTGCGGCATCGGCGCCTCCCGTTCTTATCGTTGAACCGATCTTGAACCAGCCGTGCCGCGCCGCCAAGAGGGCGCGCGCAAAAACTTTTGGAATAGTGGAACTCACGTATCTCCGTGTTGCGCCTCTCGCGTTGACGGCACTGTGTTTCCCTGCGACCATTGCTGCAACAACACAGCGACGCGTCAGACCAATGGTTCAACATTGGCTCAAACGGGAGGAAGCGTGTGTTTCGGCCTGCCGGGCAACCTCAGGCAGCCATATCAACCGGCCTTCTAGGTTCGGGCGCGACCGTTCTGTGTTGCCCGTTCAGCGAGAAGACCGGCCTCGCGATCCGCGTCGGCCGCGGGATGCGGTGTGGCGCCGTTGCCGGCCTGATGTGCGGGCTGAACCTCCCGCATTGCAGCATCGAGCAGCGAGTCGACGACCCAGCGCGCGATGCTCTCGACCTCCGCATTGCTTGCGCCCCAGATGTCCTTGAGCACGACGTAAGACTCGACGCCGTAGACCAGCGACAGCGCCTTGACCAGGCGGTCGAGCCGCTTGGCGCCGAGCTCGGCTTTCAGGGGGGAGGCGGCGCGGCGCAACAGCTTGCGCCTGAAGCCGCGATGGTAGGCTTCCTCCTCCAGCATGCCCGCGCGGCCAAGCGATTCATGCTCGAGCGAAAGCTGCAGCGCCGCGCGCATGTGCGGCTCGAACTCCTTGAACTGCGGAAACGTCTGGATGAGCAGCTCGCGCACCCGCTGCCGGCCGTCGACCGCACGCGGCACGTAGCTTCGTACCGGCGCGAGGCTCTCGCCGACGATCGCGGAGATCAGCGTGCTGCGGCTGGGAAAATATCGATAGGCGGTGGCGCGACCCACGCCGGAATGCTGTGCGACCTCGGCAACCGACGGAACGCGGCCGCGCTGCACCAACGCCATCGCGCTCGAAAGAAGACGCTGACGGGTTCGTGCGCGCACGCCACCATTCTGGTCCTTCGGCATCGACTTCGGCGTCTTCGGCATGGGGCCTTCCTTGACAGGATTGAAACGAAGCCCGTAGGGTGTCCGGACATCGGTGAGACACGCGTCTCATTTCAGCGTGTCTCGCCGCGAGGTGCAACAAAAACACAAGCGACGACGGACCGATCGCGGCCGTCGTCCTCGGGAGGCGCGTGAGGATCGCAATCGACAGGCGGGCATACGACCCGTCCCGCTTTTCATGCCACGGCCGCGGCCCGGTGCCGCCGGTGACGTGCGCGCGCGCCGATGCGAGGGGGCGGCGCTGACGATGGGCTCTCATGTCATCGAGCGGATGTCGGTGGAAGTCGACGGCAGCGGCGAGCCGATGGTCATGGTTCACGGCCTCGGCGGAACGTCCAACGTCTTCACCCCGCAGATGGAAGTGGCGGGGCGCATGCGAACGATCCGGCCGGACCTTCCGGGCTCCGGCCGTTCGCCTGTCAATGGCGCGCTGTCGATCCAGAGCTTCGTCGACCGGATCGTCGCGGCGGCGCGGACGCTCGGGGTCGAGCGCGCCCATTTCGTCGGGCACTCGATGGGGACGATCGTCTGCTGTCATATCGCGGAGCAGCATCCGTCGCTGGTGCGCAGCCTTGCGCTGCTCGGGCCGCTGCTGGCGCCGTCCGATGCGGCGCGGCAGGGCCTGCGCGACCGCGCCGCGAAGGCGCGCGCCGAAGGGATGGCCCCGATCGCCGATGCGATCGTGCAGGCGGCGACCTCGTCCGACACCAAGGCGACCCAGCCCGTCACGGTGGCGCTGGTGCGCGAATTCCTGATGCGGCAGGACGCCGAGGGCTACGCCAGGACGTGCGAGGCGCTCGCCGCGGCGCAGCCGGCCGATGTCGGACGCATCCGGTGCAAGACGCTGCTGATCACCGGCGACGAGGACGTGGTGACGCCGCCGTCCGGCGTGCGCGCGATGGCCGAGCGGATGGACACGCCGCAGACGATGATCTTGAACCGCTGCGGCCACTGGACCGGGCTGGAGCGGACCCGCGAGGTCAATGCGGCGCTGCGCAGCTTCTATTTCGGACGAGCGTGAGGGAAGGGAGAAGGCGATGGCCAATGTCCTGTTCACCAACGTGCGCATCTTCGAAGGCAACGGCGATCATCCCTATACCGGCGAGGTGCTGGTGCAGGGCAACCGCATCCGCCGCGTGAGCCGCGGCAGCCGCACGACGCCGACCGCCGGCGTGACGGTCGTGGACGGGGCGGGCGCCACCCTGATGCCCGGCATGGTCGAGGCGCATACGCACTTCTCGTGGAACGATCAGCCGGGGCTGGGCGCGATCCAGCGCATGCCGACCGAGGAGCACATCCTGTGGTGCGCGCATATCGCCAAGCGCTATCTCGACATGGGCTGGACCTCGTGCATGGGCGCGGCGACGGCGAAGCCCCGCCTTGATGTCGTCATCCGCAACGCCATCAACTCCGGCCAGATCCCGGGGCCGCGCTATCTTGCGGCCAGCCAGGAGATCACGGTGCCCGGCGGCCTCGGCGACGAGACGCTGCCGCATCTGCCATATCCCGAGTTCAGCTTTGGCGCGATCGTCAACGGGCCGGAGGAGATGCGCAAGACCGTGCGCATGTTCCTCAAATACGGCGTCGACACGATCAAGCTGAACTTGTCGGGCGAGTACATCGCCGGCATTCCGGCCGAGTTCACGCCGATGACCGACGAGGAGATCGCGGTCGCCGTCAAGGAAGTGCGCATGCGCGGCAAGCGGCTTTCGGCGCATGCCCGTTCGGCGGAATCGGTGAAGCAGTGCATCCGGCACGGGGTCGACATCATCTATCACGCGAGCTTCATCGACGAGGAAGGCCTCGACATGCTCGAAGCCGCGAAGGACAAGCACTTCGTCGCCCCCGGCATCGCATGGCTCATCAACACCGCGTACCACGCGGGGGAGTGGGGGATCACGCCGGACGCGGCGCGCGCGATGGGCTATCACCGCGAGCTGGAGATCGCCTGCGAATCGCTGCGCAAGATGCACAAGCGCGGCATCCGCATCCTGCCCGGCGGCGACTACGGCTTCGCCTGGATCAAGCACGGTACCAACGCCAAGGACCTCGAGTACTTCGTCAAGTACCTCGGCTTCACGCCGATGGAGGCGCTGCAGTCGGCAACAAGGCTCGGCGGCGAGATCATGATGCGCGGCAAGGAGCTGGGGCAGGTCAAGGAGGGCTTCCTCGCCGACCTGCTGCTGGTCGACGGCGATCCTCTGTCGAACCTCGCCGTGCTGCAGGATCCGAAGAAGCTGCTGGCGATCATGAAGGATGGAGTCTTCCACAAGGAGCCCGAGACGCAGGCGGCGCGCGGCCGCTGGGCGCTCTCGGTGGCATGAGGAGTCAGGCCATGGCGACATTCCTCTTCACCAACGTTCGTATCATCGATGGTTCGGGTGCGCCGGCCTATTCGGGCGAGGTGCTGGTGCAGGGCAACCGCATCCAGCGCATCGGCCGCGGCACGCGCGCGATTGCACCGGCCGGCGCCACCGTCATCGACGCCGCCGGCGCCACCCTGATGCCCGGCATGGTCGAGGCGCACACGCATTTCGCGTGGAACAACGCCGCGACCCTGGACGAGATCCAGCGCATGCCGACGGAGGAGCACGTCCTCTGGACCGCGCAGGTCGCGAAGACCTATCTCGACTGGGGCTGGACGTCCTGCGTCGGGGCCGCGACCGCGAAGCCTCGGCTCGATATCGTCGTGCGCAACGCCATCAACGAGGGACTGATCCCGGGGCCGCGCTATCTCGCGGCGAGCCAGGAGATCACGGTCGCCGGTTCTCTCGGCGACGACATCCCGCCGCATCTGCCGTTCGCCGAACTCAGCTTCGCGCAGATCGTCAGCGGTCCGGACGAAATGCGCCGCATCGTGCGCATGTTCCTCAAATACGGCGTCGATTCGATCAAGCTGAACCTGTCCGGCGACAACCTCGTGCCGGGCGCCGATGCCAAGACGACGTGGATGAGCGACGAGGAAGTCGCGGTCGCGGTGCGTGAGGCCAAGATGCGCGGCAAGCGCGTCGCCGTCCACGCACGCTCCTGCGAGTCGGTCAAGCAAGCGCTGCGCCACGGCTGCGAGGTGATTTATCACGCCAGCTTCACCGACGAAGAGGCGCTCGACATGCTCGAGGCCAACCGGGACAAGATCTTCGTGGCGCCCGGCATCTCGGTGATCGAGCGGCTGCTGTACCACGGCGACATCGTCGGCATCTCGCATGCGAAGGCAGTGGCGCTCGGCTACGAGGAGGAGCTGGCGGCGGTCGAGCAGAGCATGAAGGCGATGCACAAGCGCGGCGTGCGCGTCCTGCCGGGCGGCGACTACGGCTTCGCCTGGGCCAAACACGGCGAGAACGCCAAGGACCTGCAGTACCTCGTCAAGTACGCCGGCATGACGCCAATGGAGGCGCTCGTCGCCGCGACGAAGTACGGCGGCGAGATGATGATGCGGGGTGGGGAGTTGGGGCAGGTGAAGGAGGGCTATCTGGCCGACCTTCTTTTGGTGGATGGCGATCCGGTGGCCAATCTCGCCATCCTGCAGGACCAGACCAAGATCCTCGCCATCATGAAGGACGGCGTCTTCCATAAGATGCCCACGGTCAGCGCGCGCGCCGGTTACGCGCGTTCGGTCGCCTGAGGCCGGGGCATGTCGCGCTTCTGGAAATGGTTCTGGATCCTCGCGATCGGCACGCCGGTCGCGGGGTTCGTGGTCTGGGCCATTTCCGACAGCGCGCGGCTCTTCACCGTCACCTTCCTCAATGGCCTGACGCTGGCGGCGCTGTATTTCCTCGTCGCCAGCGGCTTCACGCTGGTGTTCGGCCTGCTGCGCAACGTCAACCTGGCGCACGGCTCCCTCTATCTGCTCGGCGCTTATGTCGGCTGGGTCGTCGGCGACACGACGGAATCGTGGCTCCTGGCCGTGGCGGCAGGCTTTGCGTCGGCGGCCGTGTTCGGGCTGATCCTGCAGGTCTTCATGTTCCGCTACATGCAGGGGCAGGATCTGCGCCAGACCATGGCGACGATCGCCATCTCGATCCTGCTGGCCGATATCATGCTGTGGATCTTCGGCGGCGAGATCTACCAGTTCGACCCGCCGCGCTGGATCATCGGCTCGACCGCGCTGCCCATCGTCGGCAAGTTTCCCACCTACCGCCTGATCCTGCTCGGCGCTTCGATCGCGATCGGCGTGATCCTGTGGTGGTTCCTGACGCGCACGCGCGTCGGCATGATGATCCGCGCCGGCGTGGATGACCGCGCCATGCTGGCCGCCTCCGGCGTCAACGTCCAGATGGTGTTCGCCATCACCTTCGCGATCGGTGCCGGGCTGGCCGGCTTCGCGGGCGTGGTCGGCGGCACGGCGCTGTCGATCGCGCCCGGCGAGGACACGCGCTACCTGCTCGCCTCGCTGGTGGTGGTGATCGTCGGCGGCATGGGCAGCGTTATCGGCGCCGCCTACGGTGCGCTGCTGATCGGCCTTGCCGAGCAGTTCGGGCTGGCCTATGCGCCGACATACGGCATCGTCTTCACCTTCGTGATCATGGTGCTGGTGCTCGCCTTCCGGCCGCAGGGCATCCTCGGGAGGCGCACATGACGACGCAATGGGCGCGCGCCGCCAATCTCAACGC